>JACCDN011041034.1_pt1 | contig 93694 bp, 88 predicted proteins | sample 7441691 | NCBI WGS metagenome assembly JACCDN01 (sample SAMN15323439, study PRJNA562643) | freshwater metagenome | isolation source: river surface water | place: USA:Blue River Watershed | collected 2017-08-16 | reverse complement strand
GGGTGCTCAACGAAAGACACTGGATCCCGGCTTGCGCCGGGACGACATATCAAGGGCTATCGGCCTTAAAACGTCATCCCGGCGCAAGCCGGGATCCAGCGACTTGCGTTAACTGACCAGCATTACGCGCAAGCGGGCTTTCTTGTTTTCGGAGAGGAGATAAGTCCTTGAGGACTTCTCGCGGGGGATTTGAAAGGCTGCGCTTGCAAGCGCAGCCGGGGTCGCAGGATGTGACCGAATCCTCCCCTCGCCGCCAAGTATGCAAGGCCCCTGAGACTCAGGGGCCTTTTTTATTGGAGCGCGCCGGCCCATTCAGATCGCACTGGCCTCCGGATGGCCTGGATGCTTCAGCGTCTCCACGATCTGTTTGAGCGACATTTCCCACATCGCGCGCGACTGGGTTCCGCCCAGCGATACGCGAACGGCATTCGGTGGATCGCCATTGGTGCAGAAGGCGGCACTGGCGACGGCGCCCACGCTTTTGCTGCGCAATTCGGCCGCGAAATGCGTCGGGCTCCATGCAGCGGGTAGACGCAGCCACAGGTGAAAGCATTCCGGCTGGGCGTCGAATGAATATTCCGCCAGATATCGGGCAGCGAGTTGCTGGCGGGCGCTGGACTCGTTTCGCACCGCATTCAGCATGGCATGTGCGGTGCCGTCCATCACCCATTGCGTTGCCACTGCATGCGTGAAAGTCGATCCCATCACCGTCATTGCGCGTAATGCGCCTGCCACACGCTGCAGCTGAGCAGTGGTTGGTGCGTATACATACGCGGTACGTAATCCAGCCCCGAGGAATTTTGACAGGCCGGTGATGTAATACGTCAGCTCCGGCGCGAGACTGGCGATGGTTGGCAGACACTGCGAAGGCAGCATCGAATATGCATCGTCCTCGATGATCGGGATGCTGTAGCGCAGCGCGATGTCGGCAAGCGCCTCGCGCCGGCGACGCGAGATCGTCGTCGTGGTTGGGTTGAGCATCGTCGGATTGCAATACAAGGCTCTCGGGTGCAGCGTCTTGCAGGCGATCTCGAATTCCGCTGCGCTCGGTCCTTCATCATCCACGGTCAGCGGATGCAGTTTGGCACCCAGCTGCGAGGCAATGGCCTTGATGCCCGGGTAGGTGAGCGACTCGCAACAAATCAGTTCGCCCGGCCGCACCAGCTGGCAGACCAATGCCACCAGCGCCGCATGGATGCCCGGCGCGACCAGCACCCGACGCGGATCGCAGGTTGGTACGCGCTGGCGCAGCCATGCTGCTGCGGCTTCCTTGTCTTCTGTCAGTCCGCCGACATCCTGATAGCGCAACAGGTTGTACAAATTGCTCTGGCCCACAAGGCGCGACGCGCTCTCGTGCATACGCTGCAGCAGCGCGGTGTCATCTGGCTCCGGTGGCAGGTTCATCGTCATTTCGGCGTTGCTGCCACCCCGCAGTGGCAGTGACGGGCTGCTACCCCGAATGAAGGTGCCGGTACCCGGGCGCGTTTCGATCAGGCCTCGCTTGCGTGCTTCGGCAAAGGCGCGAGCGACGGTTGTGTAATCGAGCTTCAGGCGCTCGGCAAGCTGGCGCAGCGTCGGCAGTTTCTCGCGTGCCGCAAGGCGACCGCTGTTGATGTCTTCGGCAATCAGGTCGGCAATCAGCAAGTAAGCCGGTTGGTCACTCGACGCAAGCCGACGCAGCCATGGCTGAACCAGCTGAGTCAACTGACTTAGCTGCGGCGGGATGCCGGGGTTGGGGTCGGAAGGATGGGCGTCCATGAATCGCGATCGGGGCAGTGAAGGCATGCGCTGGCTCGCAGTATTCATGCCAGCCATCCAATCAGCCAGCACCGTGCGCGGATTGGATGGATGCCCATTTCAAGTGCGGTGCTGCGATTGATTGGAGCCTTGATTGGATTCCGATGGTCCAGGCTGGTGCGTGCCTGTGCTCACGGACTGACAGTCCGTGCACGATCATCCGATATGAAATTTGCATCCCGGAGCTGCGGCACCGCGCATCAGATCTGATTGATTGGAGTCTGATCGGATGGCTTTTGCTCGAAACTGCGTCGAATGGCACATCGCTTGCAATCCGTGTCCGGTGAAATCCTCACCCCACCCAACCACGGAGAAAGCGCCATGCCAACAGTAACCAAGCCCGCCAATCAAAAAGGTGATTTCCTGGTCGATTACGAAGAAAAAGTCTTTGAAGACGTCAAGGCAGAACCGGGCGAGAAAGCTCTGGTGACCTTCCATACCGTTGCCTTTGAAGGTTCGATCGGCTTCGTGAACCTGCTGCAGGCGACTCGCCTTCAGCGCAAGGGCTTCGAAACATCGGTGCTGCTGTATGGCCCGGGCGTGACGCTGGGCGTGAAGCGCGGCTTCCCGACACTGGGTGACGAAGCCTTCCCCGGTCATCAGAACTTCAACAACCAGATCACCAAGTTCATCGGCGAAGGCGGCAAGGTGTATGCGTGCCGCTTCGCACTGCAGGCGCTGTATGGCCATGGCGAAGGCGCGCTGATCGAGGGCATTCGTCCGATCAATCCGCTGGATGTGCTGGACATCATTCTGCTGCATCGCAAGTCCAACGCATTCATCCTGGATACCTGGACGCTGTAAGCGCGAGCACACAGGAGACACCACGATGAACACAGCCCGCATCGTCCGCGCCGCTGCGGTGCAGATCGCACCGGAATTCGGTTCGACTGACGGTACCGTCAACAAGGTCTGCGACTACATCGCGAAGGCTGCGGCCGACGGTGCGCAACTGGTGGTGTTTCCGGAAACCTTCGTCCCGTATTACCCGTATTTCTCGTTCATCCGGCCGCCGATGCTGGCCGGTGCCGAGCATTTGCGGCTGCATGAACTGGCGCCGACCGTGCCTGGCCCGATGACCGATGCGGTCGCCGCCAGCGCAAAGCAGCATGCGACCGTCGTCGTGCTTGGTGTGAACGAACGCGATCATGGCAGTCTGTACAACACGCAACTGATCTTCGATGCCGACGGCAGCATGCTGCTCAAGCGTCGCAAGATCACACCGACTTACCACGAGCGGATGATCTGGGGGCAGGGCGATGCGGCTGGCCTGAAAGTGGTTGACACCCGTGTCGGGCGTGTCGGCGCACTCGCCTGCTGGGAGCATTACAACCCGCTCGCGCGTTATGCATTGATGACCCAGCATGAAGAAATTCATTGCGCGCAGTTTCCGGGCTCACTGGTCGGCCCGATCTTTGCCGAGCAGATGGACGTGACCATTCGCCACCACGCGCTGGAATCGGGCTGTTTCGTCATTAATTCGACCGGCTGGCTGACTGATACACAAATCAATGCGATCAGCACCGATCCGGCGCTGCAAAAGGGCCTGCGCGGTGGCTGTCATACCGCGATCATCTCGCCCGAAGGTACGCACCTCGCGCCGCCCTTGCGTGAAGGCGAGGGCATCGTCATCGCTGATCTTGACATGCGCTTGATCGCCAAGCGCAAGCGCATGATGGATTCGGTCGGTCACTATGCGCGCCCCGAATTGCTGTCACTCGCAATCAACGATGCGCCGGCCACCTATGTACGGCAATTGCACACCACCCATCCCTCACAAACTATGGTCAGGAGTCCTTCCGATGAGCACGTCCATGTCCCCGGCGAAATCACCGCCATCGGCGGCAACCCGACAGCTGATGACGGAGCTGCAATCCTACGGGTTGCGACTTGATGATCCCGCGTCGCCGAACGCCGGCGTCGCCAGCCGCCGTGGCGGCGCCGGCCCGTCCGATCACAAGGCCGTGATCGTCGACGGGCACACGATCATGGTGCCCGTGCATACCAACAGCGCGTGGAACTCGCCCTTCGTTGCCCGCGCGCCGGATGACGAGGGCAAGAGTACGCTGACGCGCGGCACGATACCGATTGCCAGTATTGCCTTCCCGAAGACGCCGGCTTTCTATGCACTGAAAACCGCCGAAGGGATTCCCTATGCTCAGATCGCCACCCTGCACGGCGCAGACGTGCTTGCGACCACGGTATTGCAGACCTGCATACGCTACGAGAGCCGCCGCAAGACCTGCAAATTTTGCGCGATCGGTCAATCGCTGGCAGCCGGCCGCACCATTGCGCACAAGACGCCCGAACAACTTGCCGAGGTGGCCCGCGCAGCGGTCGAGCTCGATGGCGTGAAGCAAATGATCCTCACCACCGGTACACCACCGACGCCGGACCGAGGTGCACAGATCCTGATCGACAGTGTCAGCGCGATCCGCGCCGTTGTGGATATTCCTATCCAGGTTCAGTGCGAGCCGCCGGACACCGACGGCTGGTTCATTCGCATGAAAGACGCCGGCGTCGATACGCTGGGCATGCACCTCGAAGTCATCACTCCCGAGCTGCGCGCGCAGATCATGCCGGGCAAGGCAACGGTGCCGGTCGAGCGTTATATCGAGAGCTTCAAGGCCGCCGTCGCCGTGTTCGGGCGCGGACAGGTGAGCACCTACATCCTCGCCGGTCTGGGCGACAGCCGCGAAGCCATCCTCGATATGTCACGCCTGTTGCTGGAAATTGGCGTCTATCCGTTCGTTGTGCCTTTTGTGCCGATCAGCGGTACGCCACTGGAGGACCACCCGGTGCCGACGCCCGAGTTCATGACCTCGGTGCTTGAACCACTGGCAGCGATGGTCACTGCGGCCAACATGCGCTCCTCCGACAGCAAGGCCGGCTGCGGCAAATGCGGCGCTTGCTCGTCGCTGTCGATGTATGAAGCCCAGGAAGTTTGACTGACGCGGGAGCTGCCATGCTTGCACTTGATACCATTTGTGATCTGCCGACCCGGTTCACGCCTTGCGAATTTCGTGTCAAGCGCGCCGATTCCCGCTGGGAGACGGCGCAGTCCTTCAAACTGCGCCGCGCAGTCTTCTGCATGGAGCAGGGCGTATTCGTTGGCGACGATCGCGATGCGCTCGATGAGCATGCGCAGCCGCTGGTCGCGGTGTCATGCGTGGCCGGGATTGCTGACCAGGTCGTCGGCACGGTGCGCATACACACGCAGGGTGACGATTTGTGGTGGGGCTCGCGGCTGGCGGTACATCCGTCCTTCCGGCACTACGGTCACATCGGCACCTCGCTGATTCGGCTGGCGGTCGGCACTGCCCATGCGCGCGGCGCGCGTATTTTTCTGGCACAGGTGCAAAGCCAGAATCGCGCGCTGTTCGAGAAACTGCATTGGCGCGCACTGCGGGAAGAGATCCGTTTCGGCCGTCCGCACTGCCTGATGCAAGCCGACCTGTCGCGCTACCCGCCTTGCGATGAGTTGTCCGGCATCGTATCGCGCGCACGGAGTGCAGCGTGACTCCCGCTGCGCTGCATGAGCTGACCGCTGCGCTGCTCGCCAGCCGCGGCTTTGCGCACAAGACCGACATTGCCGATGTGATGGAGTCACTGGCCGGCGCGCCGGCAAACCTGCCCGGCTTGCGGGATGCGATTGCGATCGGAGATGACTGTGCGGCGATCCCCGACGGTGACGGTTGGCTGCTGATGGCGATCGAAGGCTTTGTCGAAGACTTCGTGAACCAGATGCCGTGGCTGGCGGGTTACAGCGGCGTGCTGGTCAATGTCAGCGATATTGCCGCGATGGGCGGGCGACCGATCGCGGTCGTCGATGCGCTGTGGAGCGATGGCATGACGCCGGGCGGCGACGTACTGCGTGGCCTCGCCGATGCATCGGTCCGCTACGGTGTGCCGGTGGTCGGCGGTCATACCAATAATCGCAGCCACAAGGGCCAATTGGCCGTGGCGATACTTGGGCGCGCCCGAAAGCTGTTAACCAGCTTTGATGCGGCACCCGGCGATGCGCTGGTCATGGCGGTGGACCTGCGTGGCCAGTTCGAGGGCAACAAGCCGTACTGGAATGCATCCACCCACGCCCCGGCAGAGCGCTTGCGCGCCGACATCGACCTGCTGCCGCAAATCGCCGAGGCTGGCCTCAGCAAGGCTGCCAAGGACATCAGCATGGCCGGGCTGGTCGGCACGGCGCTGATGCTTGCCGAATGTTCCCGGGTTGGCATCGAGATCGATCTGGACGCGATTCCGCGTCCTGAAGGCACGCCGCTGCTGACCTGGCTGCAGGCCTTTCCCAGCTTCGGCTTTTTGCTCAGTGTCGCCCCGGAGCGGGTGGACGCAGTCACCGACAAATTCGTCGCGCGTGGCATTGCCGCGGCCGTCATCGGCAACGTGAATGCAGGCAGCGACGTCAGTCTCGTCAGCGGCAGCGCACGTGTGCGGGTCTGGGACTGGGAACGCGATGCATTTATCAGCAGGCGGTCTGCGGCAAGCAGCTGCGCTGCCCTCTGGTGAAAGGGGACACCTATGCCAGCAGTGAATTTTCGGGTGCGATGGCCTGACAACAGCGAGAGCGACTGCTATTCGCCATCGACGATCATCCATGACTACCTGAAAGCCAATGAAGTCCTGACCATTGCCGAATTTGTCGAGCGCTCCCGCATCGGGCTGGGCGCAGCATCGGACAGGGTACGGCAGCGCTACGGCTTTGCGTGCTCGTCAGCGATGGATCAGCTGGCCTGGATTGAGGGGCACTGCAACACGTTTGAACCCGGCGCGATCATCAAGATCGTGGCGATGAACTAGGAGAAGCACATGAACTTCACGAACCTGCCCGCGCATGTCGAGGTCGCGATCATCGGCGGCGGCCAGTCCGGTCTGTCGATCAGCTACTACCTGCAGGAGCTGGGCATCAGTCATCTGGTGCTGGAAAAGACGGAACCGGTCAACAGCTGGAAGCACGCGCGCTGGGACAATTTTTGTCTGGTGACGCCGAACTGGCAATGCAATCTGCCCGGCTGGCCCTATCGTGGCAACGATCCGGATGGCTTCATGAAGAAGGACGAGATCATCGCGTATCTGGAGGGCTTCGTCCGTCACGTCAATGCGCCCACGCTGTGTGGTGTGAAGGTTGAACGGGTCGATGCGCTCGACGACGGCGGCTTTGTCTTGACGACTTCCCGCGGCCTGCTGAACGCAAAGCAGGTTGTCGTTGCATCTGGCGCATATCACCAGCCTGTGATCCCGCGCATGGCCGAGCGCATGCCCGGCGATGTGCTGCAAATGCATTCCGAGCAGTACCGTCAGCCGGAGGCATTGCCCGACGGCGCGGTACTGGTCGTCGGCAATGGCCAGTCCGGTGCGCAGATTGCCGAAGATCTGCATCTTGCAGGTCGCAAGGTCTATCTTGCCACTGGCGATGCGCCGCGCTGCGCACGCTTTTACCGGGGCAAAGATGTCGTGCGCTGGCTCGCCGACATGAACTATTACGATCTGCCCGTCGAAAAGCATCCCTTGCGTGAAGGCGTGCGCGACAACACCAACCACTATGTGACCGGTCGCGATGGCGGGCGCGATATCGACTTGCGGAAGTTTGCGCTCGAAGGCATGGAATTGTTTGGCATGATGCTCGACATCGACGGCGATAGCCTGAAATTCCAGCCCAACCTGCGACAGGCGCTGGACGATGCCGATCAGGTCTACAACCGCATCAATGCATCGATCGACAACTATATTGAAGCGAATGGCATCGATGCACCGCCCGGTCACAGGTACCGGCCCGTGTGGGAACCGGCAGCGGAGCGCACGGAAATTTCCCTCACCGAGGCGGGCATCCGCAGCGTGATCTGGTGCATCGGCTTCCGTCCTGACTACAGCTGGGTCAATGCGTCCGTCTTCAACGGTGTGGGCGCACCTGTGCATTACCGCGGTGTCACGTCGCAACCCGGGCTGTATTTCCTCGGCCTTCCCTGGTTGCATACCTGGGGCTCGGGGCGATTTTCCGGGGTTGCGCGCGACGCGAAATACCTGTCCGAGAAAATCTCCAATTTCATGAAAACCGCCAGCGCTGAAACTGATGCGCAAGAGGCCGTCGGCGCGTGACCAGGATAATGTCCGACCTACGCGCGCTGTAAATAAACGCCCCGCGAGGGGCGTTTTGCTTTCTAATGGCGGTGAAATTATCGTCAAACACCGCCCCGGGGGACTCCATGCGTAAATGCTTGTATGCCGTTGCTGCCTTTGCATTCGTAGTGACAGGTGATGTCGCCGCCGAGCAGGCCGGCTTTGTACGCATTCCGCTGCAAACCCAGGATGTTTGCACTGCGGGGAAAGTGGCGGTGCAGGTACGTGGCGAGTTCGATCCTGGCTTCGGTACCGGTCGGCATACCCATCCTGGTGAAGAGCTGACCTATATCCTCGAAGGCGAGATCGAGTTGCGCGTTGACGGACAGCCGACGCGTATCGTGCGGGCGGGCGAGTCCTTCTTCCTGCCAGCCGGCGTCGTACATGAAGGCGTCAATTCGGGCGCAGTCAGAACCAAGGTGATCGCCACTTACATCGTTGAAAAGGGCCAGCCCCTCGCGCCGCCGGCGAAGTAACTTTGACCGTTCGTCATTTGCACATCGATCTGCACCATGCACCCGCTGCGCGATTGGTGTTGATCTTTTCGAAGCAATCTGCAAGCTGATGTGTCCCCTGAGCGTGGTGTCCCGTGATAAATTCACGCGGCATTTCATGCAGTCACTCGTGCTTAACGAGGATTTAATACCCACCTTGTCTGCCCAAAAGACCGATGCCAAAAGCGTCGTGTATCGATGGGTGCTCAGGTCACGATAAACACAATCAGAGACAACGCTTATGATCAGCATTTACGGCAATGCCCACAGAAACCTGCAAGATGCTTTTGATTCTCGCAAGCTTGCAGATCGCCTCGAAGAAGTCATCGTGCAGAAGGAGTTTGGTGAAGAAATGAAAGACTTCATCGAATCGCGCGACATGTTCTTCCTGTCCACCATCGATCACACCGGTCGCCCGACCGTGTCGTACAAGGGGGGTGCGCCGGGTTTCGTGAAAGTGGTCGATGCGACCACGCTGGCCTTCCCCAGCTATGACGGCAATGGCATGTACATGTCGATGGGGAATATCGCCGAGCAGGGCAAGGTTGGCATGCTGTTCATTGCGTTCGACAAACCCCACCGCATTCGTGTGCATGGCAACGCCACCGTGCATCGCGACGATCCGCTGTTGGCCGAATACAAGGAAGCCGAACTGATCGTGCGCGTGCAGCTGACCGACCTGTGGCAGAACTGCCCGCGCTACATTCATCGTCAGGTGAAGGAATCGACCTCGCGTTATGTGCCGCGTGCCGATGCCGACACGCCGCTCGCCGGCTGGAAGCAGACCGACCTGGTGCAGGACGTGATTTCTGCAAAGGATGCGGAGCGGGCGCGTGAGCTGGGCGTAATCGGCATTGGCGACTGGCTGGAAAAAGTGAAGGTCGGTGATCCGCAGGCCTGAGCGCGACAGATAGCCTCGGATAGCCACGGATCGCTGCAAGGAGAGCAAGATGCACGCACAGGCTGTATGGCTGGAAGCAGCGCTCAATGGCCCCTGGTCACGCGAGCGCCAGCCGTCGATTCCCATCACCGAAGATGAGATCGTCGAACAAGCCATCGCCTGCGCGCGCGAAGGCGCAGCGATCATTCACTTTCATCCGTATGACCCGATCACGGGCCGGCAGCGTGATGCGTATGAACTGTACGCGCCCGTGATCGAGCGCGTACGTTCTGCCGTCGACGTGATCTGCTACGGCACGCTGCCCTTCACGGGCGATGTCGATGCGCGCGATGCGATGACGGCTGAACAGCGTTTCAACGCTGTCGACAAGCTGGCGCGCAGCGGTTTGCTGGAATGGTCGGTCGTTGATCCGGGCTCGACCCATATCAGCACCACCGCTGCACTGGCCGATGGCCACCAGGGTTTCATCTATACCAATCCGGAACCGCATATCCGGCATGGTCTCGACCTGTGTCGCAGCCATGGGCTGCATCCGTCGTATGCCATCTACGAGCCGGCGTTCATGCGCCTGGGCGCGGCGCTCGCACGCTGTTATCCGGGCGTTCCGCAACCGATCTACCGGCTGATGTTCTCCGATACCCTGAGTTTCGGCTTCCCGCCGCGCGACTGGGCGATCGATGCCTACCTGAAGCTGCTGCATGAAGCAGACCCGGGTGCGCCGTGGATGGTGGCCGGTCTCGGTGCGCAGATTGCGCCGCTGATCGAGGTCGTCGTCGAGCGCGGCGGCCATGTGCGCGTCGGTCTCGAAGATGTGCCGATGGGACATGACGTGGGCAATATCGCCCAGGTACGCGATGCGCGTGCCCGTATCGAAGCCGCCGGCGCACCCGTCGCCAGTGCGGCAGATATCAGGTCGCGCCTGAACACAGGTAAAGTAGCGGCCTGAAAAAAACATTGAGGAAAATGATGGAAGCAGTACACACCAACGACAGCGGGCTGTCATTCGAGGAAGCGACCTACCGCAAGGTCGCATGGCGCCTGATACCGCTGTTGCTTGTCTGTTATGTGGTCGCCTACCTTGATCGTGTCAATGTCGGCTTTGCGAAGCTGCAGATGATGGACGAGCTCAAGTTCACCGATACCGTCTACGGTCTGGGCGCGGGGATTTTCTTCATCGGTTATTTCCTGTTCGAGGTGCCGAGCAATGTGATCCTGCATCGGGTCGGCGCGCGGGTCTGGATCGGCCGCATCATGATTACCTGGGGCTTGTTGTCGGCGGCGATGATGTACGTGACCTCGCCCACCATGTTTTATGTGATGCGTTTCGCGCTTGGCGTCGCCGAAGCCGGCTTCTTCCCCGGCATCATCCTGTATCTGACCTACTGGTATCCGGCACAGCGCCGCGGCCGCATCACGGCGATGTTCATGACCGCGATTGCATTGTCCGGCGTGATCGGCGGGCCCTTGTCCGGCGCGATCATGAAGCATGCGCACGGTTTCAACGGCCTCAGTGGCTGGCAGTGGATGTTCGTGCTCGAAGGCTTGCCGTCGGTGTTTCTCGGCGTGCTCGTGATCCTGATGCTGAAAGACCGCATCACCGATGCGCACTGGCTCAGCGATGAAGAAAAGGCGCTGTTAGTTCGCAACATCTCGGCCGAAGAAGCGAGCAAGGAAGACCACAACTTCCTGTCCGTGATGGGTTCGGGCCGTGTGTGGCTGTGCGCGGCGATCTACTTCAGCTATGTGATGGGCCTGTATGGCGTGTCGTTCTGGATGCCCTCCATCATCAAGGCCATGGGCTATGCGGACCCGCTCGATATCGGCATGATCAGCGCCATTCCATATGGCGTGTCCGTGGTGGTGATGCTGCTGGTCGCGAAGAGCGCCGACCGCAGCGGCGAACGCCGCTGGCATGTGGCGATCCCCGGCCTGATCGGTGCGCTCGGTCTGGCGATGTCGGTGGTGTGGGCGAAGGAGCCGGCGCTTGCGGTGGCGGCGCTGACAGTGGGCTTGTCCGGCATCATGGCCACGCTGCCGCTGTTCTGGAGCCTGCCGACGGCGTTCCTCGCCGGTGCCGGTGCGGCTGCGGGCATCGCGCTGATCAATTCGCTCGGCAACCTGTCCGGCTTTGCAAGTCCGTATGCGGTGGGCTGGCTGAAGGATGCGACCGGTTCCACCGATGCCGGTGTGTACCTGCTCGCATGCGGCATGGTGGTCGGCGCACTGCTGACGCTGTCCGTGCCGGCACGACTGGTGAACACCCAAAAAGACTGAATCGACAGGCGCTTACAGCGCCTGCAGGAAAGCGATCAGATCGGCGCGTTCTTTCTTCGACAGCCTGGCAAACGCGTCACGCGCAGCGCTTGCCTCGCCGCCATGCCAGACAATCGCTTCCTGCAGGTTGCGCGCACGCCCATCGTGCAGGAAGTGGGTGCTGCCATTCACCTGCTTCGACAGACCCAGGCCCCACAGCGGCGGCGTGCGCCAGTCTGATGCACCGGCCTTGAAGTCCGGTCGGCCGTCGGCCAGCTCCGGTCCCATGTCATGCAACAGCAGGTCGGTATAGGGGCGGATGCGCTTGTTGCCCAGTTGCGGCAGCGCCGGGAATGCAGCGGTCTTCAGTTCCGGCACATGGCATTGCGTGCATTTCGCTGCCTGGAACAGCTTCTCGCCGCGCTGCACGGCCGGGTTGTTCAGGTCGCGCGGCGGCGGTGCATCGAGTGCGGTCACCCAGAACGTGATCTGGCTCCACATCTCGTCGCTCAGCTCCGGCTTGCCATTGTCCTTCTCGGCATGACAGTCCTTCTGCACCGGCGGGCAGTTCTGCATCGGGTACAGGGTTGACGTGATGCCGATATCGCCGTGGTAGGCGCCGGCGATCTGCTGCATCAGGCTGGGCTGATTGGCTTTCCAGCCAAAGCGTCCCATCGCGATGCGGTCGTTGATATCGTCGCGTACATAGTTCGGGCGGCCGTTCAGGCCCTGCGCCTTCTGCGCCTCCGCCAGCGCGAGGATGTCTGCTTCGCTCACTGCTTCCAGATAGCCAAGCCCGTAAATCGCCTGCGTATTGCGCAGCGAGGTCATCAGGCCGGCCGCCATCGGGCCGAAGTTCAGCTTCTCGATACGTACCACCGGCTTGCGCAATTCGATGGTCTCGCCATCGGCAAAACGGAATTTGCTGGTCTTCCAGTCCACATGCACTTCGGCCTCGCCGGCCTGGCGTGCCTGGTCCTTGCTCTTGATGATGTCGAAGGACTGCAGCTGCAGTCCGTAGTTCGGGTCCGGGTTCGGGCCGCCGTGCGGCCCGTCGCCGGGAATCGACAGTCGCAGTGTCTGCTGGAACAGCGGGCCGCTGCTGCCGTCCAGCGTGCGGCCGCGGCCGGCCTGCACATGGCACTGCACGCAAGAGGTCGCGAGGAAGGTCGGCCCCAGTCCCCAGCCGCCACCGCCCGGGCCCGGCTGCGACAAATCCCACCATTGCGAGATCACGTCATTCGGTACCGCGATCCAGAAATTGTTGAATACCTTTTCGCCGGCGCGAAAGGTCTGCAACTGTTCCGGCTGCAGCTCGGCCAGCGGTTGCAGGTAGGCCGCATGCGGCACCACGGGCTTGGGCGCGGGGGCGTTCTCGGTGCTGGCAGCCTGGTGCAGGCCCCACAGTGCGGTGGCGGCGCACAGCGCGGCGAGGGTCTGGGTCGTGCGTGTTTTCATGTCTCGGGGCGGGTCGTCATCGCGCCTGCGGTGCAGCGCACGACCCCGGGTTCTTGTTGGGCATATCTTCGCACGGCTGGCTGCTGCCGGGTTCGCTGACGGCTTCCGGCGCGGCGAGGGCCGCGAACCGCCGCGCGCGGCTGGTATCATCGTCCGCAGAAACAGAACAACGCTGCGGTAGAACGTAGCAGTACAACTTAGCAGCACAACGTAGCAGCACCAAGCGGCACCAAGTAGCAGTGCAGCAGCGCAGCTGTGCAGCAAACCAGAACAACAATCCCGGGGAGACGGATGGACAGGTTCCAGAGCATCGACGCGTTCGTGCGTGTGGCCGAGGCTTCCAGCTTTGCCGATGTCGCACGTCAACTCGGCGTGTCCAAGTCCGTCATCACCAGCCGCGTGCAGCAGCTCGAAGAATTCGTCGGCGCACCGCTGTTCCATCGCACCACGCGCCATGTGCGCCTGTCCGAGACCGGCGAGCTGTTCTACAAGGAGTGCGCCGATCTGATCGCGCGCGCCAACGGGCTGGTGGACCAGATGCGCGAGTCACGCGTGTCACCCACCGGCACATTGCGCATCCATGCGTTGCCCGGCTTCGTGCTCGGCCACATGGCGCATCTGCTGAACCAGTTCCAGAATTTGTACCCCGGCATCGCGATCGACCTGACCGTCAATGATGCGGTGGTCGACCCGGTGAAGGAAGGCTTCGACTGCGCATTGCAGATCTTCCCGCCCGCGTCCGAAGAATTGATCGAGCGCCGGCTTTTCCATGTGCGGCGCATCTTTTGCGCATCGCCCGACTATCTGGCCCAGCACCCGCCGGTGCGCGAACCGGAAGACTTGCAGCAGCACCGGCTCGGCCTGTACTCGCGTTATCCGTCGCGCGACCGCTGGGTGTTCAGCGGGCAGGACCGGCAAGTGATCCTCGACCTCAAGCCTTCGCTGCGAACCAACAGCGTGCACATGCTGCGCGACTATGCAATCGATGGCGGCGGCATCGTCTGCATCCCGACCGTGGTCGCGGCCGAGATGATCGTCGCCGGCAAGCTCACGCTGTTGCTCGATCAATATCAGTTGTCCCATTTCTGGCTGTCGGCCGTGTTCCCCAAGACGCAGCGCAACATGTACAAGCTGCGGCTCTTCCTCGACCACATCATCGAGAGTTTTTCCGAGACCCCGCCCTGGGACCTCGCGATAATGGCGCATGAACGCCGCACACCGTCGGCTTCGTGACCCGTCACCGCGTCTGACCCGCGTGCGACGAAGCGCGGGGCCGCGCAAGCGCGCATGCCATCGTGCTGAAAATCCCGCCAGATTGGCGCGCCGCAGCATCGATTGTTCGGTTTTGCCGAACACGCTGGTCGGCGTCCGATAGCTTCTGCTTTCGCGGCGGCCGTTCTACAGTCCGGCATCAACAAGCAGAAAACCCCCACGGAGGAGACCTCATGTCACAGTTCGTCACCCGCTTTGGCTCTCTGGACAATTACGAGAAGGGCCATATCGAAATCATCAATGACAACCCGAAGTACTACACCTTCTCCAATGTGTTCGAGGTGGCGGGCAATGCCAAGCCTTATGAAAAGATCGCGGTCGCGAAGAACCTCGAATACGTGATCGAAGCGATCCGCGCCGAGGGCACCTCGGGCTGGATGGCCGCTTCGCATGACGAGTTCTGCGTCGTGATGGATGGCGACGTGACCGTTGAATACGTCAAGCTCGACAACCCCGATGCGGTTGCGCCTTCCGGCAAGGATGGCACCGTCGCCGTGGCCGGCGAACCGCAGGGCAAGCGCATGGGCACGATACGCCTGAAGCGCGGCCACCAGGCTATGCTGCCCAAGGGCGCCGCCTATCGCTTCAACAGCACGCAGCCATCCGTGATGATCCAGCAGACCATCGTCGGCGATCTCACCGTCGAGAAGTGGGCAGACATTTGCTACAAGTGATCGCTGGCGCCAGCAGAAGCGGATTCGCATAAGCCGTATCGCCGGCGGCCGCCGACCTGCACAGGCAGAGCGCCGCAGCCATCGCGAGACAAGCGCAAGACAAGCCCAAGACAAGCCCAAGACAAGCCCAAGACAAGCCCAAGAAAAACGCAACACAGGAGACCTCATGAACGCAGTCACCGAAAAGATGCCGGCCACCGTTGCCGGTTACAAGACCTTCGAACTCGGCGCCTTTACCTTTCAGCGCGACGAATATTTCGTCACCATCACCTGGCCGGTCAAGCATGGCCGCCAGTCGCATACCATCAGTGCCGACGCCTTCCTGCGCGCGCTGATGCGTGATGTGGCCTGGGGTTTCTTCTATGGTGTCGTCAATTTCGACCCGGTATTCGGTACCCGCAACCTGTACGGCAAGGTGGAATTCTTTGGTGGCCGCCTGAACGAGCACTATCACAACAACGGCCTGTCTTACACCGAAGTGTTCGACACGCCGGTCGCGATGAAAGTCATCAAGGCCATCCTCGCCGACTGGGTCAATGAAGGCTTCGATCCGTTCGCTGCGCCGATGGAAACCGGCGATGCCGCTTTCGGCGAAAAGCATGGCAGCAATCTCGCCGCGATCGACCGCTACCGCGTGCCGACCAAGCGCATGCCCGGTCTCGAAGGCGATTCGCCACTGCGCGGCGATGACAACGGTTATCCGATCAACCGCGCGTTCGCCGACGTCGCCCAAGATCAGCCAGAAATCCATGCCGAGCCCGGTTTTGAAAAAGAGCTGCATGGCTTCAACCTGTTTGCCTACCTGTCGCGTTCCGACGTGACCTGGAACCCGTCGGTGACCTCGGTCTGCAAGAACAGCCTGTTCTGCCCGACCACCGAGGAATACATCCTGCCCATCATCCACGGCAATGATCGCGTCGAATGGTTCATCCAGCTGTCCGATGAAATCATGTGGAACATCACCGACAAGAACACCGGCCGCCCGCGTGCGCGCGTGCTGATGAAAGCCGGTGATGTTGCGGCGATGCCGGCCGATATCGCGCATCAGGGCTTCTCGAAGAAGCGTTCGATGCTGCTGGTATGGGAAAACGCGAATCCGGACATCGTGAAGATGTACGAGTCCGGCCAGCTGCCGCCGTACCCGGTGGAGTTTTGACGCTCCGCTGATCTCTCTCGCAGTGCCAGGGCGATGGAAACATCGCCGGGTCAGGTGCGCGTGTACCTGTGGGGCCGCTCGACCTGCATTCTCCTGCCGGGCAGCAAAGTATTCACAAGGCTGACATGAACAACGTACAGAACAAGCTCTTCATCGGTGGCAAATTCGTCGATGCGCTGGACGGGGCCACGATCGATGTCCTCAACCCGCATGACAACACGCTGATCACGCGCGTGGCCGAAGCCAAGGCAGCGGACGTGGATGCGGCGGTCGCGGCAGCCGAGCGTGCATTTCCGGTGTGGAGTGGTATGGCGGCGGCCGAGCGCGGCAAACTGCTGCTGAAGCTGGCCGACAGCATCGAGGCGGAAGCCGATGCGCTGGCGATGCTGGAAGCGATCGATACCGGTCATCCGATCCGCGATGCCAAGAACATTGACGTGTTGCGCACCGCCGCCTGCTATCGCTACTTCGGCGGCATGGCCGACAAGTTCCAGGGCAGCCTGGTACCGGTCGAGACCGGCTTCCTGAACTATGTGTCGCGCGTGCCGATCGGCGTGGTGGGCCAGATCGTGCCGTGGAACTTCCCGCTGATGTTCACCAGCTGGAAGCTGGGCCCGGCACTGGCGGCCGGTAACACGGTGGTGATGAAGCCCTCCGAAATCACGCCCTTGTCCACGCTGCGCATTGCCGAGATGATGGCCGAGATCGGCTTTCCGGAAGGCGTGGTGAATATCGTCGTTGGCTATGGTGCGGCCGCCGGCCAGCATCTGGCCGACCATCCGCGCGTTGGCAAGATTTCGTTCACCGGCTCGACTGCGATCGGTCGCCGCATCGTGCAAGCGTCGGCCGGCAACCTGAAGCGCGTGCAGCTGGAGCTGGGCGGCAAGGGCGCCAATATCGTGTTCGAGGATGCGTTCCTGCCGGCGGCGGTCAATGGTTCGGCCTGGGCCATCTTCCACAATCAGGGCCAGGCTTGCATCGCCGGTTCGCGACTGATCATTCATGAGCGCGTCGCCGACGAATTCCTCGACAAGTTCGTCACGCTCGCGAAGTCCATTCGCCTCGGCAATCCGCTCGACCCGAATACCGAGATGGGTCCGCTGACCAGCCAGCTGCATCGTGATCGCGTGCTGAACTATGTGGAGATCGCGAAGCAGCAGGGCGGCGACATTCTCGCCGGTGGCAAGACACCCGACAACCCCGAGCTGGCGGCCGGCTGCTATGTGGAGCCCACCATCGTGCGCGCAAAATATACCGACCGCGTGTCGCAGGAAGAAGTGTTCGGCCCCTTCGTGACCGTCACCACCTTCAAGGACGATGCCGAAGCGCTGCAGATCGCGAACGCGACCGAATACGGACTTGGCAGTGGCCTGTGGACCAGCAACCTGCAGCGCGCGCACAAGTTTGCGCGCGACATTCGCGCCGGCATGGTCTGGGTCAACAGCTACAAGCGCGTGAACCCCGGCTCGCCGTTCGGCGGCGTCGGCCAGTCCGGCTATGGCCGCGAGATGGGCTTTGAAGCGATGCATGACTACACCGAGGCCAAATCGGTGTGGGTCAATGTCGATGCGCAGATCCCGCCCCATTTCAAGCGCTGAACAGGAACCGACCTTGCGCGCCTTCGTCTTCAATGGCCAGCCCTCGCGCGTCGTGTTTGGCGCGGGTTCGCTGCAGCATCTGGAACGCGAGGTGCAGCAGCTCGGCGCCAGTCGCGCGCTGGTGCTGTGCACGCCCGAGCAGCAGGCACTGGCCGAGGCCATTGCGCAGCGCCTCGGTGCGCGCGCGGTCGGCGTCTATCCCAAGGCAGTCATGCATGTGCCGGTCGAGACCGCGCAAGCGGCCATGGCAGAAGCGCAGCGCGTGAACGCCGATTGCGCGCTCGCCGTCGGCGGTGGCTCCACCACCGGCCTCGGCAAGGCGATCGCGCTGCAATCCGGCTTGCCGATACTCGCGGTGCCCACTACCTATGCGGGCAGCGAGATGACGCCGATCTGGGGCATGACCGAGAACGGCCTGAAGAAGACCGGGCGCGACGCGCGCGTGCTGCCGCGCACCGTGATCTACGATCCGGAGCTGACGGTGTCGCTGCCGGTCGGCCTGACCGTCACCTCCGGCATGAACGCGATCGCGCATGCAGCCGAAGGCCTGTATGCACGAGACAGCAACCCGGTGATGGACCTGATGGCGGAAGAGGGCATACGCGCGCTGGCTTGCGCATTGCCGAAGCTGCGCGCCAATCCGGCCGACATCGATGCGCGTGGCGACGCGCTGTATGGCGCATGGCTGTGCGGCAGTGTGCTCGGCAATGTCGGCATGGCGCTGCATCACAAGCTGTGCCATACGCTGGGCGGCACCTTGAACCTGCCGCATGCAGAGGCGCATACGGTAGTGCTGCCGCATGCGATCGCATTCAATGCGGCGGCGGCGCCGGAAGCGATGAAGAAGATAGCGCGCGCTCTGGGCAGTGCCGATGCGGCACTCGGCCTGCATCAACTGGCCAAAGACAATGGCGCGCCGACCGCGTTGCGCAATCTTGGCATGCAGGCCGATGACGTCGACCGTGTTGCGCAGATCGCGGTACAGAACCCGTACTGGAATCCACGCCCCATCGTACCGGAGGCCTTGCCCGACTTGCGCGCGCTGTTGCAGCGCGCGTGGGAAGGTGTGGCACCAGTGACTTAAAAGAATCCGGATGACCGGACCGTAGCAGCCAGAAAACCAAAGCCAACCCGAAGTACCCCAACGACGAGGAGACAACAACATGGCAATCACAAGACGACATTTCATCCACGGCATGGCCGCAGCGGCGCTGGTGTCCGGCGCTGGCCTTGCCTTCGCGGCAGACACGATCAAGATCGGCTATGTGTCGCCGCAGACCGGCCCGCTGGCACCGTTCGGCGAAGCGGACAAGTGGGTGATCGAGCAGATGAAGGGCGCGTTCAAGGATGGCATCAGCGTCGGCGGCAAGAAGTATGCGGTCGAGATCGTGTTGAAGGACAGCCAGTCCAATCCCAACCGCGCCGGTGAAGTCGCGAATGATCTGATCCTGAAAGACAAGGTCGCCATGATCCTGACTGCCGGCACGCCGGAAACCGCGAACCCGGTGTCGGATGCGTGCGAACTGAACGAACTGCCCTGCGTGTCGTCGGTGGTGCCGTGGCAGCCGTGGTTCTTCGGCCGCAAGGGCGATCCGGCCAAGGGCTTCAACTACACCTATCACATCTTCTGGGGGCTGGAAGACGTGATCGCGAACTTCACCAACGGCTGGAACAGCGTGAAGACCAACAAGAAGGTCGGCGGTTTGTTCCCGAACGACGGTGACGGCAATGCCTGGGGCGACAAGGAACTCGGCTTCCCGAAGCCGCTGACGGCGCAGGGTTACTCGCTGACCGATCCGGGCCGCTTCCAGAATGGCACGCAAGACTTTTCCGCACAGATCGCCGCCTTCAAGAAAGACAATGTCGAAATCGTGACCGGCGTCGTGATCCCGCCGGATGCGAAGACCTTCCTCACGCAGGCACGCCAGCAGGGCTACAAGCCGAAAGTCATCACGCTCGGCAAGGCGCTGTTGTTCCCGGGCGCGATCGAAGCACTGGGTGACCTCGGCGATGGCCTGACCACCGAAGTCTGGTGGACTCCGTCGCATCCGTTCAGCTCCAGCCTGACCAAACAGTCGGCGAAGGATCTGGCGGGCGCGTACGAGGCATCGACGAAGAAGCAGTGGACCCAGCCCATCGGTTTTGCGCATGCCCTGTTCGAAGTCGCTGTCGATGCGCTCAAGCGCTCCAAGTCGGCCAAGGCGAATGACATCCGCGATGCGGTCGCAGCGACCCAGCTCAAGACCGTGGTCGGCGATGTGAAGTGGGGCGGCCAGGGTCCGTTCAAGAACGTGTCCAAGACCCCGCTGGTGCTCGGCCAGTGGAACAAGGGCACCAAGCACAAGTATGAGTTGACCATCGTGAACAACAAGGCCGCGCCGAACATTCCGACCGGCGGCACGATGCGCTTGATGAACTGATGCATTGATGATCTGAGCTACCTGCAAAGCACCATGGCACTCCTCGCCCTCCACCACGTCAGCAAGTCTTACGGCGCGCTGAAAGTGACCGATGATGTTTCGCTGACGGTGGACGAGGGCGAGGTACTCGGGATTCTCGGCCCCAACGGGGCCGGGAAGACCACCCTGTTCAACCTGATCTCCGGCGATGTGAAGACCGACGCCGGCGATATCGAATTCGATGGCCGCCGCATCAATGCGCTGCCGCCGTTCCAGCGCTGCCGCAGCGGCATCGGCCGCTCCTATCAGGTGCCGCAGCCGTTCGGCGCCATGAGCGTGTTCGAGAACCTGGTGACCGCCGCGTGTTTCGGCGCACAGGTGCCGGAAACGGAAGCCTGGCAAATCGCGTGGGAGGTATTGCAGCAGACCGGACTGTCGCGCTATGCGAACCAGCCAGCCGGCGGCCTCACGCTGCTCAATCGCAAGCGACTGGAACTGGCGCGTGCCCTGGCCACGCGACCGCGCTTGCTGCTGCTGGACGAGATTGCCGGCGGGCTCACCGAACATGAAGCCCATGAACTGGTCGATGAACTCAAGCGCATCAAGCAGGCCGGCATGACCATGATCTGGATCGAGCATGTGGTGCATGCGCTGCTGTCCATCGCGGACCGGCTGCATGTGATCAACTTCGGCAAGACCCTGTGCAGCGGCGAACCGCAAGCCGTGATGCAGGATGCCGAAGTGCGCCGCGTGTACATGGGACTGGAGGCCTGAATGCTGCTCGAAGCGACCGGCATCACCGCCGCCTATGGCGATGCGCAGGCCTTGTTCGGTGTTGACCTCCAGCTCGACGCTGGCGAAGTGCTCGCGCTGATCGGCGCCAACGGCGCCGGCAAATCCACGGTCCTGAAAACCCTGACCGGCTTGCTGCCACCGCGCCGGGGCAGTATCCGTTATGACGGCGCCGAGCTGGCGACGATGGACGCGGCCGACATCGTCCGGCGCGGCATCGCGATGGTGCCCGAAGGCCGCCGCCTGTTTCCCAGCCTGTCGGTCGAAGAAAACCTGTTGATGGGCACACTGTCGCGCCGCAGCGGCGGCTGGGACCTCGCGCGCGTGTATGATCTGTTCCCGATACTGAAAGAAAAACGCCGCCAGCCTGGCACTTCATTGTCGGGCGGCCAGCAGCAGATGGTCGCGATCGGCCGCGCGCTGATGAGCAACCCGCGGCTGCTGCTGTGTGACGAGATTTCGCTGGGTTTGGCACCGGTGGTGATCCGCGAGATTTATGCGGCACTGCCGTCGCTGCTGAAAGACGGCATGTCGCTGCTGATCGTCGAGCAGGATGTGCAACTGGCGATGCAGGTGTCATCGCGCGTGGTGTGCCTGCAAGAGGGCAAGGTATCGCTGGAAGGCAAATCCGGCGAACTGACGCGCGAGCAGATCAGCCAGGCGTACTTTGGCGTATGAAGTGCCACACCGACATGAATGAACCGATGCAGAAGTCGCCGCTAAGGCGCAGGACGCCGCTGAGAGATGAGTCGCTGATGAAAGGCAAGTCGCCGATGAAGAACACGCCGCCGGAGCCCGCATCATGACCGACGTGATCTTGCAGGGCTTGCTGCTCGGCGGGCTGTATGCGCTGTTCGCGCTCGGCCAGTCGCTGATGTTTGGCGTGATGCGCCTCACCAATACCGCACAGGGCGACTTCATCATCCTTGGCGGTTTCTTTGCGATCAGCGTCGTTGCTGCAACCAGCCTGTCGCCGGGGCTGGCGCTGTTGCTGATCGCGCCGGCAGCCTTCGTGTTTGGCTACGTCCTGCAACGCTTCGTGCTGAACGGCACGCTGGGGCGTGACCCCTTGCCATCGCTGGTGGTCACTTTTGGTCTGGCCATCATCATTCAGAACATGCTGCTCGAAATGTATTCGGCCGACCCGCGCTCGCTGGATACCGGTTCGCTCGCCATCGACAGCGTGTCCATGGCCGGCGTGACGGCCGGCACGCTGCCGCTGCTGATCTTTGCTGCGGCGGTGCTTGCGACGCTGGCGCTGCAGGCGCTGTTTTCCTTCACCTCGCTTGGCCGCGCGTTTCGCGCGGTGTCGGATGACCGGGAGGCCGCGCAGCTGATGGGCATACGCCCGGCCATCGTGTATGCGCAGGCGACCGGCATTGCCTTCATGCTGATCGCGCTGGCCGGCGCGCTGCAGGCAATGCGCACCACGGTCGCGCCGTCCGACGGGCCCTTGTTGCTGTTGTTCGCATTCGAGGCCGTGATCATCGGCGGCATGGGCTCGTTCTGGGGCACCTTGCTGGGCGCGATGCTGCTGGGCCTCACACAGCAAATCGGTTTTCGTTTCGATCCGGGCTGGGGTATCTGGTTCGGCCACCTGATGTTCCTCGCGGTGCTGCTGGTGCGCCCGCAAGGCCTGTTCCCGAAGACGAGGGGATGATGGACAAGCTGCCTTTTGAGGTCATTCGCAGCAACCGCTTCTCTGCCGCGCTGCCGCTGGCGACGAGTCTGATCGTGCTCATCGCTGCGTCGTTGCCCTTCTGGGGCGAATCGAGCTGGATGCGTGAAGTGGTCGAGATCGCGTGCTACTTCGTGTTCGCGATGATGTGGAATCTGCTGGCCGGTTACGGCGGCATGGTCAGCATCGGTCAGCAAGCCTTCTTCGGCTTTGGCGGTTACCTGATGCTCATCCTCGGCAACGAGGCGGGCGTCAATCCGTTTGTCGCGATACCCATCGCTGCGCTCGCCACTGCATTGATTGCCTGGCCGGTATCGTTCGTCGCGTTTCGTCTGCAGGGCGGCTATTTTGCGATCGGCACCTGGGTGATTGCCGAAGTGTTCCGGCTGTCGTTTGCGAACCTGCACGTGGTGGGCGGCGGTTCCGGTACCTCGCTGACAGCGCTGCGCGGCATCGAAAAAGCCGTGCGCGAATCCACCACCTACTGGATTGCACTCGCGTGCGTGGTGGTGGTGATTGCCGGCGTCTATCTGTTCCTGCGCTCCAAGCGCGGCCTTGCCCTGCTCGCGATCCGCGACAATGAAATCGCCGCCGCATCGCAAGGCATCGATGTGCGCCGCATGAAGCTGGCGGTGTACCTGATTGCCGCCGGCGGTGCGGGGCTGGCCGGTGCGCTGTACTTTGTCAGCAATCTGCGCATCTCGCCGGATGCGGCGTTCTCGGTCAACTGGTCGGCGTTTGCGATCTTCATGGTCGTGATCGGCGGCATTGGCCGTATCGAAGGCCCGATCGTCGGCGCCTTGCTGTTCTGGTTCCTCAACAAATTCTTCAGCGATTACGGCAGCTGGTATCTGGTCGGTCTCGGCCTGATCGCCATTCTTGTCACGCTGTTCTTCCGCGACGGCCTGTGGGGTGCGCTGCATCGCCGCTATGGCTGGTCGCTGTTCCCCACCCATCGACGACTGAAAGCGAGCCTCTGACATGCGCAACCTGACCGAAGCCAATCTGACCGATGCCGTGCTCGCGCGGCTGTCCGCCTGCGATGATCCGCGCCTGAAGCAGGTGATGAACTCGCTGATCAGGCATCTGCATGCCTTCGTGCGCGAGATCGAGCCGACGCCGCAGGAATGGATGGCCGGCATACAGTTCCTGACCGCGACCGGTCAGAAATGCGACGACGTTCGACAGGAATACATCCTGCTGTCCGACACGCTGGGCGTGTCGATGCTGATGGATGCGATCAACAATCGAAAGCCCGCAGGCGCGACCGAATCCAGTGTGCTCGGCCCGTTCTACGTTGACGGCGCGCCCGAACACCAGAATGGCGCCGATCTTGCGCCCGGCGAAGGCCCCGGCGTGACCGTGTCCGGCAGCGTGCGCGGCATCGATGGCAAGCCGATCGCACATGCGGTGCTCGATGTGTGGCAGACCGCACCCAACGGGCTGTACCACATGCAGGATGCGCAGGCCGAGGAATTCCATCTGTGCGGCAAGGTGCATACGGATGCGGATGGCAGCTACCGCCTGCGCACGCTGAAGCCGGTGTCGTACCCGGTGCCGGTTGATGGTCCGGTCGGACATTTGCTGGAAAAGCTGGGCCGTCATCCGTATCGGCCGGCGCACATCCATTTCATCGTATCGGCGCCGGGCTACCAGCCGGTGGTCACGCAGCTGTACACCGAAGGCGATGAATACCTCGAATCGGATGCGGTGTTCGGCGTGAAAAATTCGCTGGTGGTGGCGTATGAGCGCGACGGCGACGGCGACGAGTGGCAGGTCAGCTACGACTTCGTGCTCGAACCGGCAGCCTGAGGGCCGGTCAACCCACGACCGCGCGACCACGCGAAGCAAGCGACCCAGCGACACTGCGACACTGCGACCGACAGCGGAGGGCGGCCCTCATGTACTTTCTCGTACTCAGCACCGACAAGCCGGACATGGCCGACGTGCGCTCCGAAGTGCGCCCCATCCATCGCGCCTATCTGCGCAATCCGGGTGCGCATCCGGTCAAGGTGCATTTCGGCGGGCCGACGCTCACCACGCAGGGCGAGCACGCGAATGGTACGCTGCTGGTGGTGGAGGCAGACGATATCGCGGCTGTCTCCGAATTCGTGGCCGACGATCCGTATTCGCAGGCGGGCGTGTTCCGCTCGGTCGAGATCCGTCCGTGGTCCTGGACCGTCGGCGCGCCTGAAACGCAGGGAGTGAGGAATTGAACTGGCAGCAGCACCCGGATTGCCCGCCCTCGGGCACACCGCTTTGCACGATGGACCAGATCCCCGACCAGGGCGGCTACGAGGTCAGCTTTGGCGACGGCCGCGAAAATTTCCGTGTGCTGTTGCTGCGGCAGGGCACGCAAGTCTGGTCGTATGTGAACTATTGCCCGCATTTCTCTTTGCCGCTCAATTACGAGCCGCAAACCTTCGTCACCCTCGACGGCCTCATCATGTGTGCGCACCACACCGCCTTCTTCAATTTCAGCGATGGCAAATGCGTCGATGGTCCCTGCGTCGGTGACGGGCTGGTGCCGTTGCCGGTGCATCTGGAGGGCGACACCGTCTGCTTCGGCGTGCCGGCGAACGCGTGAACCGATATGTCCTGACCGCGATCGCTGCGGCGGCCTTGTTCGGCGCCAGTACCCCGTTTGCAAAACTGCTGGCCGGCAGCGTAGCGCCGCTGATGCTGGCCGGCTTGCTCTACCTCGGCAGCGGGCTGGGTTTGTTTGCGCTGCGCCTGCTGCGCGATCGCGGCTGGCAACCGTCCGGCATCGCGCGCGGTGAATGGCGCTGGTTGTTCGGCGCCATCCTGTTTGGCGGCATCATCGGGCCGGTTGCGTTGATGGCGGGCCTGGTCGACACGCCGGCGTCCACCGCTGCCTTGTTGCTCAATCTCGAAGCCGTGCTGACCGCGCTGATCGCATGGATGGTCTTTCGTGAAAATGCCGGCACGCGCGTGGTGCTGGGCATGCTGGCCATCGTTGCCGGTGGCGTGGTGCTGGCCTGGCAGCCGGCATCGGGCATCGCAGACATGGCAGGCATTGCAGACATCGCAGGCTCGGGAGGCGTGGCAGACACTGCAGCTGCGTCGGTCCAGGCGGTCAACGGAAACACTGCAGCCAATGCAGCAACGTTAGCGCCCGGCATCGGCTTGCTGCTGATTGCTGTCGCCTGCCTGTGCTGGGCGATCGACAACAACCTGACGCGCAAGGTATCGGCGTCCGATGCCGTCTTCATTGCTGCCGCCAAGGGGACGGTGGCGGGCGTGGTGAACGTGGCAGCGGCGCTGGCGCAGGGGTCGCCGTGGCCGGCATCGGATCTGATTGCCGCCACCACCGTCGTCGGCCTGGCTGGCTATGGCCTGAGCCTGGTGTTGTTCGTGCTGGCGCTGCGCCATCTGGGCACCGCGCGCACCGGCGCGTATTTTTCGACGGCGCCTTTCATCGGCGCCGCGCTGTCATTGATGTTGCCCGGCGAAGCCACCACGACGGCGTTCTGGATTGCGGCGGCATTGATGGCCTTCGGCGTCTGGCTGCACATGACCGAGCATCACGAGCATGAACACACGCATGAACCGATCGCGCATGAACACCTGCACCGTCATGACGAACATCACCAGCATGCGCATGATTTCCCGTGGGACGGGCAGGAGCCGCATGTGCACCGTCATCGTCATACACCGATCACGCACAAGCATCCACATTATCCGGACCTGCATCACCGCCACACCCACTAAGCGCCTGCCGCGTCAGGCTGACGGCGACGGCGTGCCGTACATCAGAGCCCGCAAGCAAAACGCCAGCCGCCGGTGCCCCCCGGGTTTTGCGTCAGCTTTTGCACATCGCCCGGCGTGTTCACGCGGCCGATCATGTCGCCTTCGGCCATCGGGCCCTTGTACATCGTGTAATGGATGATCTGCGCGGTCTCGTTCTTGCAGTCGTATTCCTTCAGCAGCTTCATCGACATCATGCCGCGCGGACCGGGGTTGCGGTAATTCTGGATCTCCGTCACGCGACGCTTGTCGCCATTGGTGGACAGCGTCGACGTGTCGACATACACGATGGTACCGCGGATGTTCTCGAACACTTTTTTCAGTTCTGCCTGCGCCGGCGTGACGATGCCGAGCAAGGACAGGCACAGCAGCGCCGGCAGCGCCGGTGACAGGGACGGCAGCGGTGGCAGGGACGGCAGGGCGGTCTTTTTCATGGGGTTTCCGTGACGGTCGCTAGGGGTAGGGCCGGACAACGCTGTCAAGCTTAGCTGAAGTTGCCTTGCGACAATTTTAACCAGATCAAGAATTCCGGCCCGGATTCCGTCCGAACTCAGTCTGCGATGTGGCTGGCGCTGGCGGCCGGCAGTGCCGTGAGCGGCAGCCGGATATAGAAAGTCGTGCCGACGCCCTCGGCTGACACGAAATGCAGCCGGCCACCATGGGCCTCCACCAGCGAGCGGGCGATCGACATGCCGAGGCCGGTCCCTGGCTTGTGGCGGGTCGTGGCCGAACCCGACTGCGTGAAACGGTCGAACACTTTGTGATGGAACTCGGTCGGTATGCCGACACCACGGTCTTCAACCGCGATCACCACCGTCTGCGCTTGCAGCTGTGCACCCAGCCTGACCGTGCCGCCGGCATGCGAGAACTTGGCCGCATTCGACAACAGATTGGCCAGTACCTGTTGCAGGCGGTCGCTGTCGACATCGACGAGCAGACGCGGGTCGATCTCGTCCAGTGTCAGTTGCACGCCATATTGGTTGGCATACGGCTGGTTGAGCGCGATCGCGCGTGCCAGCAGCGGTGCGACCGGCTGTCGTTCGCGGAACAGCGTCATCTGCTGCCGGTCCATCTTGTCGAGATCAAGGATGTCGGACACCAGCCGCACCAGTTTGTCGCAATTGTCGATGCCGATGTCCATCAATCGTGACTGGTTCGGGTTCATCGCGTCAGCCAGCGCGCGCCGCAGCAGCGACAACGAACCCTTGATCGAGGTCAGCGGCGTGCGCAGTTCGTGCGACACAACGGACACGAAATCAGACTTCATGCCTTCCAGCTGCTTTTGCTGTCGCAGGTCGACGAACATCGTCACATGACCATTCACTGCGCCATTACGGCCAGCCAGCGGCGATACCGTGATCCGTACCGGCAGCGCTGAGCCGTCGCGTTGTCGATACGTCCATTCACGGCGCGGATCAGCAGCGATCAGCGGTGCCAGTTGTGCATAGGTCGGCGGCGCAATCGCAGCGGCGTCAGCGTGCGCAGCGTTCATCGCCTGACGCACTTCGTTCGCATCATGGAAAGCCAGCGGGGTCATCCGGTGGCCCACCTCGGAGATGGCATAGCCGAGCAGCTGGCCGGCCGCTCGGTTGAACAGCACGATACGACCCTGCGCATCGGATGCAATGATGCCGCTCGACGCACTGTTGAGGATCGCGAAGTTCAGTGCCAGCGTTTCGGTCAGGGCTTCATTGGTCAGCGCGATGGCGTCGTGCGCCCGTTGGGCCGCTGCCTCCGCATCGGCGACACGGCCCACTTGCCGGTACAGATACAGTGCGATCGCCGACAGCAAGCCGCCCAGCAGCGCCAGATAACCCGCCTTCAGCAAGCCACCCACCAGCCACTGCGCGCGCAGGTCATCGTCCGATACGGCGGTTACCATCACGATCGGATGCTCGGACAGGCGCTCGAAGGTATAGCGCCGTTTCACCTTGTCCAGCGGCGACACATCGGTGAAGCTGCCATGGATCTCGCGCAGGTAGTGCTGCTGATATTGCGGCGCCGCCAGGAAGTTGCGACCGACCGACGCTTCATAGCCGGGATGGCGCACCAGTACCGTGCCATTCATGTGGCCGGCCGCGACAAAGCCACGGTTGCCGAGATCAAGTGCACTGAACTCGGTCAACAGCCGCTCGCTATCGAGCGCGATCAGCACCACACCGGCAAAACGACCGTGCGCATCATTCACGCGGCGCGTGACCGGGATCATGCGCATGCCATTCGCACGGCTGACCACCGGCTCGCCGATGTGCAACACATCTTCCGCATGCTCGCGATGAAAACGAAAGTAAGCACGGTCCGCGAAGTTCAATACACCAGGCCGGGCCGGCAGCGAGCTGACCGACGGCGAACCATTAGCATCGATCATCACCACCATGCCGATATCGGGATTGTCGCGCACGATCGCGATCAGTCGCATCCGGTAAGCCGGTTGCAGGATGCGCTGCGGATGTTCGACGATATCGTCGGCCAGTAGCCGCGTGAGCATCGAGGTTTTCTGCAAGGTGGTGTTCAGGCGGCTGGCCAGCGAGCGCACCAGATTGCGCTGTGCCTGCGCCGACGCGCCCAGCACGCTGTCGCGTTCCTGCCAGACGATCAGACCATTGACGGCAACCAGCACCAGGATCACCAGTAGCAGCGCCGGAAAGATTCGGCGCTGCATGCGCTGGGTGTGGGTGGGCTGCACTGCGGCAGCCGATAGCGGCTCGCGCGTCACAAGTAGGCCGATATCTTTTTCATGATGGTGGGCGGGTCGCTGGGCTTCACAATGAAATCGGTGATGCCGAGCTTGCGCACTCGTTGCACCGTATCGGTTCGGCTGTGCCCGGTCAGCATCATCACCGGAATCGGCTTCAGTCGCGGCGACTTGCGTATCCATTCGAGGAAGCCGACGCCATCTTGTCCTGGCATTTGGTAATCAAGCAGGATCAGCGAGGCTTCATTGCGCTCCAGCCAGTCGAGCGCTTCGCTGGCATCGGACACACCCACCACCGGATGCCGCAACACCGCGACCAGGGTCTTGAGCAGCAGCTGGAAATCCGGATCGTCATCCACCACCAGCACCGGCGCGCGTGACATGCGGCACTTCGCGCGGTGCTGTGCGGCACGCATGGTCGCCAGTAGCTGGCCGGCGTGACCATCGGCATCGATGCGCAGCAGTGCTTGCTGCATGTCGAAATCAAAGCGCGCAAATGCCGCCCACAGCTGCCCGATTGCATCAGCTTCGCGTACTGACTGTTCGCGTTGCTCGCGCAGCGCGAACAGGCGTGCCAGCGTGGTCGGCAGCCGGTCCGGATCCTCCTGCAGTTGCGGCAGCAGCAGGTAATCATCGGCCAGCCCTTCGCTGCAGAGTGCAGCAGCGGCGGTGGCTTCGGCCAGATCGCACAGTGCCAGCACCGGCACACGCGGCCCCGGCAACGCGGCGACCGCCTGCAGCGCGGTGCGGCACACGGTGCGACGGGTGGCAGGGTCGCACAGCCGGTAGGCCAGCATCGCGGGACGCAGCGAACTGATCCGGGTCGCGACATCCTCTTCACCCGACGCGGTATGCACCTTGCAGCCCTCGTGCGCGAGCAATGCAGCGGTGTCATTCAGGCTGGTGTCATGTTCGGCCAGCACCAGCACGGTTTTTTGCAGACTGCCTGCCACGGCATACCCTCCGTCTTTCTTGTTTGGCTGCCAAGGGTAGGTGCGGAGCGCAAGTGGCATTGCGGCGAACAGCGAGGGAATTACCGTGCTGAAAACTGGCACGGAAAATCCCCGCTTTTTTGACGATGCTGCTGGTCGGGTCGACCTTATGCTGGCAAGACAGGCAAAATGAATGCCAAAAAATCAGCGAAAAAGAGCCGCATGTCGGCCAAGCACGCGACACAAAGTACCGGGACAAGAAAGCGGGTGGGGCAATGAGCAGGGAGGAATTGATGCGCGCATTGCGCGAACTGGCCAGTCAGGGGCTCGTGATACGACAGACCACTTACCAACTGGCAGAGCAGGCGAATCTGGACCAGCTGGGCGACATTCCGCCGCAGCAGGCGGCCTTTCTGTATTACCACCTCGGGCAGGACACCCTGAGTCATTCGGCCGGTGCCGCCGGACTGGCGGGGATGTGGACCATGGACGGTGACGACTGAGCGATCAGGCCGCTGGCTGCGTTACGCCCCTTGCAGTACCGGTCACTCGCAATCCCGGCCGCCCCCTTGCTATCGGCCTGACGCCACGGGCGAGACAGGCGCCGCGGTGCTCAGGCGGCAGCCAGCGCGTAATTGCCGCGGCCGGCGCGCTTGGCCTGATACAGCGCATCATCGGCCATCGCGAGCAGCGCCGAAGAATCGACCTCGCCGGTCGGGCGGACCGCAATGCCGATGCTGGTGGACGCCTGGTGCGGCTGGCCATTCAGCAGCATGGCCGGTTTCATCGCGTCCAGGATCTTGTCGGCGACCTTGATCGCTTCGGTGCTGTCATGCAGGCCGTCGAGCACGACCACGAATTCATCGCCGGCCAGCCGGAATACCTTGTCGGTATTGCGCACCACGCGGCGCAGGCGGTCCGCGAACTCGATCAGCAGCATGTCGCCCGCCTGATGGCCGAGCGTGTCATTAACTTGTTTGAAGCGATCGAGGTCCATGAACAGCACGGCGGTCAGTCCGCCGGGATTGTCGCGCTGGTCGATCATCTCGGTCAGCACTTCATTCAGTGCATGCCGGTTCGGCAGGCCGGTCAGCGCGTCGGTGCTGGCCAGGTGACGGAACTTCGACTGCATGCGGTGCAGCTCGGTGACATTCAGCGCGATGCCGCCCAGCAGCTTGCGCTTGCCATGCACCACGAATTTGTGGCTTTGCCACCAGGTCATGTTGCCATCTTCATCGGCCGGGCCGGCCTCGGTCAGTTCGACTGGTGTGTCCTGACTCATGACCCAGCGATCATGGGCTTCGAGTGCGGAAGCGATCTCGATCGGCCACAGGTCCCGGTCACGCTTGCCGATCAGCTCGCCTTCGGTCATGCCGAAGCTGTCGAGGAAGCAGCGGTTCACATACGCATAACGCCCTTCCTCATCCTTCATGAATGCCGCCACCGGACCGTTGTTCATGAAGGCAGTGAATTTTTGCTGCGCTTCTTCGAGCGAATCGATTTGCTGGCGCAGTTCCAGCTGGGCGGTGACGGCGGCGGACAGGGTTGCGAGACCCTTGGCCACCGTGGTCGGGAAGGAGTCCCGTGGCGCCGTATCCATCACGCACAGCGTGCCGATCGGTATGCCATCGGGCGACAGAATCGCAGCGCCCGCATAAAAGCGGATGTGCGCAGGTCCGGTTACGACCGGCAGTTGGGAAAAGCGCGGGTCACGCGTGGCATCGAGCACGACCAGCACGGGTTCCGGGCTTTTGACCAGGTGCGCACAGAAGGTGTCTTCAGCGGCATGCTTGCCGTTGCTTTGTTTGCCTGCGACCACCAGCTCGGTGACGACGGCTTCGTCCACGACATTCACGAACGCCGTCGGCACGCTGGTGATCAGCTGCGCAAGTTCCAGCAGCTGCAGGATCTTGTCGGACGGGACTTGCTCTAGTCGACGCATCGCTGCCAGCGCGCGTACGCGCAACGCCAGCGTGGCGGGATCAACGGTCGCCTGGAATAGCGGCGGACGGTTCAGGGGTGGGCTCATTGGACGATCTGCGCAAGTAAGGCAAGGGCCGTTCCACCACCGGCTTCCCTGCTGTCTTGTGTTTTTGCTTATATTGGTATTACGTCATGGAAATTTTATCAGATTCAGATGTGCGCCCGCCGCGCGCGGCGGGCGACAGCCGCCGGCCTTGGCGCGCAAGCATCCGGGAAATATGGGGTAAACGCCCGCCTGTTCACAGTCTCGCAAACAGCGAACACCGCTATCGTCAGCCTGTTGCCAAATACAGGGGCGCCGGCCGGGCGCCGACCACCATGACCAGCGTCGACATCCGCAAGGTGTTGTTCATCGAGGACGACCTCGATACCCAGGCCGCAGTGCGCTTTGCGCTGCAGGAGCTGCATGGCGTGCATCTGCGCACCTGCAGCTCCGCGCGCGAAGGCTTGCAAGCGGCTTCGGATTACCGTGCCGATCTGTTGCTGCTGGATGTGATGATGCCCGAGATCGACGGCCCGACTGTGCTCGCCGGGCTGCGTCAGCACGCAATCCACCGCGATACACCGGCGATCTTCCTGACTTCGCTGGTCGATCCCGACGATTTGCGCTATTACGCATCGCTGGGCGTGATCGGTGTGATCCCCAAGCCTTTCATTCCGATGACACTGGGCGAGCGTATTGCCGAAATGATGGCGGCCGCCGAGGGTCCCCCGGTCGATCCTCCGCTGCTCGCGCACGAGCTGGAGGTGCTGCACCGGGTATTTGCGCGCGAGCTGCCGATACGCCTGTCGCGCATACGCGATGCGCTCACGCATTGCCGCCGCGACCCGGTCACCCGTGCCGAATGCGCGCAGCTGTGGGAATTGATCGAAGACTTGCGCAACTCGGCCAATGCGTATGGCAATCACAAGATATCCGATGCGGCGCGGCGCGCCGAGCAGCGTGTGGCCGGCCTGGTGCTGAGCGCCGAGCGCAGCGCGCGTGACTTGCTCGAGATCGAGATGGACCTGATGAGCTGGTCGCTGTAAGCCCATGCTGGACGCACCGATCCCGATCAATGACGAAGCGCGCCTGTGCGATTTGCTGGCGATTGATGTGCTCGATACCGAGCCGGAAGAGCGCTTCGACCGCATCGTGCGCGCCGCCTGTGCATGGCTTGAGGTACCGATCGCACTGGTATCGCTGGTCGATCGTGACCGCCAGTGGTTCAAGGCGCGCGCCGGGCTCGCAGCAACCGAGACCGCACGCAGCATTTCCTTCTGCGGACACGCGATCCTGGGCGACGATATTTTCGAGATCGTCGATGCCGCTGCCGATGAACGCTTTGCCGACAACCCGCTGGTCACCGGCGAGCTGGGACTGCGCTTTTATGCCGGCGTGCCGCTGCGCTCGCCGCGCGGTTTTGCACTGGGTACGCTGTGCCTGATCGATCGCCAGCCGCGCCGACTGACCGAAGCACAGCGCATCCTGCTGCGCGACCTCGGTGCGTGGGCCGAGCTGGTGCTGAATTCGCGTGAACTGGAAACTGCGAATGAACTCGCGCGCCGCACCACGCGCCAGCTGCGCTCGGTGCTGGACAGCGCGACCGACGCCATCATCGTGTTTGACCATGTACACACGATTTCCACCTTCAATCAAGCAGCCGAGCAGATGTTTGGCCGAAGCGCGCGCGATTGGCGTGGACGACGCTTGTCCGAATTGCTTCCCCATGCCGCGCTGCGCGATGTCGATGCTGCGCTGCTGCGGCTGAACCGGCCTGATGCGGCACCGCGGCTGGTGGTGCCGCATGAAGTCGGCGTCGAGCGCGCGGATGGCACGCAATTCGTTGCCGATATCCGTATCAGCATCAACCATGAAGTAGAGCGCGATCGCTACACGATGATCGTGCGAGACATCACCGAGTCGCACATGGCCTTCCAGTGTCTGGAGGCGATGAACCGCAAGATTGCCGATTCGCTGAGCTTGCAACAGGCGATCCTGGATGGCACCAATCACGCCATCATTGCGTGCGATCTCGATGGCCGCATCGTGATGTTCAATGCCGGTGCCGAGCGCATGCTGGGCTACAGTGCGCAGGAAATGCTGTTCCGGCAGACACCGCTTGCGTTCCATGATCCGGCACAGGTGGCCGAACGGGGACAGGCACTGACGCAGCAGCTGGGGCGTCCCATCGAAGGCATGGCCGTGTTCACTGCCCGGGTGCTGGCGGGTGATACCGATGAGCAGGAATGGATCATGGTCAGGCACGACGGCAGCACGCTGCCGGTGCTGCTGTCGCTGTCGGCGCTGCGCGATGACAGTGGCCGTATCACCGGCTCGATCGGCATTGCCCATGACCTGACCGAGGCCAAGCGGCTGGAAGCGATGAAGGCCGACTTTGTTGCGACCGTATCGCATGAGCTGCGCACGCCGCTGACCTCGATCAAAGGTGCGATCCAGATCATGGGCGCGGCACGCGCTCAATTGCCGCCGGCATTCGGCAAGCTGCTGGATATCGCCGACAAGAACTGCGCACGTCTGGCGACGATGGTGAATGACATTCTCGATCTCGAGAAAATGGAGTGCCGCAAGATGGCCTTCGACTGCCAGCCGCAGTCACTGGCGCCTGTCATTCGCGATGCGGTGCGCTCGCTGCAGCCGTATGCAGATGGTTTCGGCGTGCGCCTGCACTGGCGTGCCAGCGGCAACGATGCGGCGTTCGGCTGCGTGATCGATGCCGGCCGCCTCACGCAAGTGGTGGTGAATCTGCTGTCGAATGCCATCAAGTTCTCGCCGCGCGGCGCACACGTCGAAGCCAGGCTGGAGCTGTCGGGTCAGCGCTTGCGGTTTTCGGTCGCAGACAGCGGCTGCGGGATACCGGAAGAATTCCGGGCGCGCATTTTCGAGAAATTTGCGCAGGCGGGGCAGGTGAATGCCCGCGGGCCGGGCGGTAGCGGGCTGGGTCTCGCGATCAGCAAGGCCATCATCGAGCACCATCAGGGCACGATCGGTTTCTACAGCCTGCCCGGCGCGGGTAGTACCTTTTATTTCGAGCTGGCGTCGAGCGGGATGGAAGCCGCAGCCTGAACGCTGGCCGGCGTACCTGCCTGCCAGCTGCCGCTGCGCTTCATCACGCCCCAGCTGGAGCGGGTATTGAAGGCCCAGCGCAGCAAGCCTTCCAGCCGCCACCAGGAATTGAGCTGGCGGTAGCCAAAATTCTCCAGCACGCACACCGCCAGCAATTTGGCGAGATCGCCGCGCGCCGGGTACATGTGGAAAGACATCTCTTCCAGCAGCAAGCCCGACACCGACAGCATGATGCCCAGCCCCAGCGCGACAAACAGGAAGCTCGCGAAGGCCGACCAGGAAATCCCGCCCAGCAGATAAGCGGTGATCATGAACGCATAGCCGGTCAGTTCCAGCAGTGGCCCCAGCCATTCGAATGCGGCCATGAACGGAAACGCGACCCAGCCCGGTACACCGCCACAGCGCGAAAACATCAGCCGCCAGTTTGCAGCCAGGCTCTCCGACAAGCCGCGCTGCCAGCGCACCCGCTGATTGCGCAGTGTGCGCAGGTCTTCCGGTGCTTCGGTCCAGCACACCGGGTCGGGCAGGAATTCGATGCGATAGGGCGTGCCACGCTTGCGCAGGATGCGGTGCAGGCGCACCACCAGTTCCATGTCCTCACCGATGGTGTGCCGGCGATAGCCGCCAACCGAGATCACTGCATCCTTGCGGAACAGACCGAATGCGCCGGAGATGATCAGCATGCCCGAGATGGCCGACCAGCCAAGCCGCCCGAACAGGAAGGCACGCAGGTATTCCACCACCTGGAACAAGGCGAGCAGATTGCGCGGCAGGCCGACCTTTTTCATATGACCCGCCTCGATCACGCAGCCATTCGCGACGCGCACGGTGCCGCCGGTGGCGACCACGCGGCTGTCGCGCAGGAAGGGCTGAACCACGCGGTGCAGGCTGTCGCGTTCGAGCACGGAATCGGCATCGATACCGCAGACCAGCGTGTAGCGCGCAGCGTTGATGCCGGCGTTCAGCGCATCGGCCTTGCCGCCGTTTGCCTTGTCAATCACTTTCAGGTTGCCGTGCCGGCGCGAACGCCATACCGAGCGCACCTCGCTGGTCGGGATTTGCGCGTAATACGCTTCGGGGAAGCGTTCGAGATCGAACGCGGCACGTAATGCGTCGAGCGTGCCATCGACGGAGCCGTCGTTGATGACGATCACTTCATATTCCGGATACGACAGCTGCAGCAGCGAGCGTATCGAGCTGCAGATGGTGGCCGCTTCATTGTAGGCCGGCACCAGCACACTGATGGGTACCTCATGACCGGAAAACACTTGCGGCAGTTCGTCCAGGATCACTTCAGCGGTACGCCGGCGCAGTGCCAGCAGCGACAACAGATTCAGCCCCAGATAGCCGCTGTTGAGCAAGACGAAATAGCCGAAGAAGAACAGATTCGCGGCATCGGTGAGCTTGTCGTAGTTCATGCGTGTCGGTGGCGATATCAGTGGTCGAGCACCATTTCGGCGAGCACATGCTGCGCCATGTTGCGCGCATAGCGGTCGCCGGTGCTGGCTTCGAAGCGGCGCAACGCATCGCTGCCGGCACCCGGCAGCGCGAGGATGGCTTTTGCAGCCTGGTTGCGCACGACCCAGCTGGGGTCGGTCATCAGGATGTGCAGGCGATCGAGATCGGCCAGCGTGCCAATGCGTGCCAGCGCGCGTGTGGCAGCCGCACGCACCATGGATTCGGGATGTTCGCTGAGCTCGCGCACGCGTGGCAGCAACGCTGTCTGGTCGATCAGGGGCAGCGCTGCGGCGATGCAATCGGTGCGCGGCATTTGCAGCAGTTTGCGCTGGGTGGAAAGATCCATCGCCAGCCGCAGCCCGGCGCTGAGCTGCAAGGCGCGTCGCACATGGGTGTTGCTGGCGTCGTCGATTTCGGCGAGAAAGGCAGGCAACAGTACCGGCCCCGAATCGCGCAGGCTGGACAGCAGTTGCGACACTGGCCAGTCTTCGCGCCGTACGCAACGCGGCACCGACAGGTTGGCCGCTTCGGGGGCGATGCGCAGGATCGCGTGTTGCGCCTGCAGCGACAGCACGCTGTCATTGGTATCCGCGATCAGGTGCAACAACGGCAGTGACGCATCGAGCTTCAGGTGGCCGGCAGTGACGATGGCCAGCAGCCGGTCGCCGCGTTTGCCCCGCGCGAGCATCCGCAGTGCGATGCGGTCGCAGCCGAGTCCCCGTGCAATGGCCGTCAGCGCATCACGCGCTTCGCCGCGCAGCGAGGTTTGCAGATACACCCACAGCTTCAGAAAAGGGATATGTTCATGCCGCCGCAGCTCGGGGAGCGCATCCGGCGCAATGCCGAAACTGGCGAGCGACAAGACCGGATGCCAGCGGTCGGTGACCTCGCGCGCGACGTGTGCAAGGCGCGCCTGCCGCCTGCGCAGGCGCAGGATTTCGAGCCAGATCAGCGACACCAGCGTGAAGCTGCCGGCGCCGGCCAGCAGCGCATTATGCGCGTTGACGTCAAAAAGCCATGGTGAGGCCAAGGCTGCCTCCCCTGCGGGTATAAAAATCACCCTGCTGCGTGACGCCGGCGCTGTAGTCGATGGCCAGGGTCCTGGTCAGCCAGTGGCGTCCGGTCACGGTGGCCGAGCTGACATCGCTGTTGGTAATGAGGCCGCCGATGTTGACCGGCTCGCGGCCACTGGCCACGATCAGGTTCACCCGGTTGCGCTCGCCGTAGTAGCGGCTGAGGCGGCCCAGCCAGGTTTGGGTATCGGTGGCATACGCATGACTGTTGATCACGCCCGCATACGCACCCCAGTCGCCGAAATAATGCTCGATGCCAACCGACAGTTGGTTGACGCTGACGCTGTCGTACCCTAGCGTGCGCGCGCTCGCATGCGCGAGCCAGGTTGGCGCGAACACATATTGCATGTTGGCGCCGACTGCGTATTTTGCGAGGATGTTGTGCGTGGGGCTGGCCTGCGCATCGACGCCGATACGCAGGACCGACGATGCCGGCAGGCTGTAGTACGCGTCGAGCTGCTTGTCGTTCTGGCCGAAGCGTTGCGTGGTAGTTGCGCGCACGCCAGCGACCCGGCCATCGGCCCATGTGCGGTCGATGAAAATCGATTCATTGCGCCAGCGTTCGCGGCCCTCGGTAAGCTGGTCGCCGCCGGCCAGCAGGCCGGCTTCGGTGCGGTCTTCTGCAGCGCGCGCATCCGGCGCGTGCATGGTTGTGATGCCGGCTACGGCGCAGATCAGTACGAGCATCACAGGTGCTCTGGACGGCGCTGCGCATACGCACAGGGGTAATCGGGTCATGGTACTTGAATATTCGTTGGATGGCATCAGGCGGCGACGCGGATGAAGCGCCGCAGCCGGGCCAGCAATTCGGTGGGCTGGAAAGGCTTCACGATGTAGTCATTGGCGCCGGCATCGAAGGCACGCACGATGTCGCGCTCCATGGCCTTCGCGGTGAGCATGATCACGGGCACACGTTCCCAGCCTTGCCGTGCGCGTATCTGCTGCATCAATTCGAAGCCATTCCGGTAGGGAAGCATCACATCCAGCAGGATCAGGCCGGGTACTTGCGCACTGTTCGCAATCAAACGCTCGGCTTCGTTACCGTCGGCCGCACGCTTGACCTGGTAGCCATGCCGCTCCAGCAGCAAGGTCAGCAGCATGCCGATATGTTCGTCATCCTCGATCACCAGGACGGTGTCCATCGGGGTTTCTCCTGTTGTTATTCGATGGAATTTCACGTGATCTCGCGGACCGGATCAGGCCTGCTTGCGCCACGCATCGAGCTGCGTGGCGAGTTGCGCCAAGCCTTGTGCATCGCCGTTGCCGCTACGGATCCAGTCGCTCACGCGCAGTTCGGCCTGCTTTGCCTGATTACCGAGTTCGGCGAACCCAAAGATGCCGGCCGCGCCGCCGAGTGAATGCAGCACAGTCATCAGCGCACGCAACGGTGTTTCGTGCGAAGGATCAGTCCGGCACGCATCGAGCGCGGTCGCAATCGCGTCAAAGCGTTTGGGCAAACCACGCGCAAACTGGCGGCGCAAGCCCGCGAGCTGGTCGGACAGCTCGGCATCGAGGCTGTTGGGTTCCGTCATGTGTTGCTCCCCACGGCGATACGGCTGATCTGTTCGGCCAGTGTCAATGGATCGAAGGGCTTCGCAATGACGTCATTCGCGCCCAGTGCCAGGTAGTGCTGTACTTCGCTCTGCTGCACGCGCGCGGTCATGAACACCACCTTCGCGTGCGTACCATTCGGCGATTGCCGCAAGTGCTTCAGCAGCGTCGGGCCGTCCATGGCGGGCATCATCACGTCCAGCAGCATCAGGTCGGGCCGGAAGGTCCGGATCGCTTCCAGCGCCTGCGCGCCTGATTCGCACGCGCAGACATCGAGTTTGCCGATGTCTTCGAGCGCAATACGGGCAATGGTCTGAATGTCCGGGTCGTCTTCCACGTACAGGACTTTCAGCGTGTTCGGTTCAGTTGTCATCACTATTTCCCAGGTGCCACATCGCAGCTCAGTTTGCGATTGATGTTGCGCTGACATTCTTTCGAGCAAGCATCGAATCCTGCCTCATCTTTCGATGAACGGCCATTCCACCCAGTGGCGGCATCGAATTGCACTACAGCAAGGCGAAGATTACGTGAAAGTGATGTCTAAAAATTAACAATCTATGTCGCCGTTGATTTTCATCAATGGATTCAAGTCAACGAAAAGTGATCGCCCGCAACTGCGAAGACCGCGCGATCGTGCGACATCAGCACTGAGCTTCCCTTACTTGAAGGTAACGGCGTTTCGGCAAGGAAATTAACGGATGAATTGGCGGGCAATTCATGTGCTGCTCGTCAGATGCTTGATTGTTGGCAATCGATAAGGTGTGTCCGTAGTCAATCTGTCATGCCAAACCAATCATCTCGGAGAACACCATGCGCAAGAAAGCCCTGATCAAGCTCGCGTACTACTGCCCTGACAATTTTCTGAATCGGGTACTGGGCAAACTGCATCTGAAGAACGACGCTGCACTCGCGCGCACGCTGGATGTGACGCCCGCCGTGGTCAGCCGTATCCGGAACAAGAAGGCGCCGATCAGCGCGAATTTTCTGCTGATGGTGCACGATGCGTCGGAGATTGCGATTCCCGATCTGCGCCGGATGATGGGTGATTCGCGTCGACTGTTCAGCTGAACGATGGCGGCACCGCACAGCCTCATGTCTGTCGGTAGAAAACGCATCACCTGCTTGCAGGCGGTGCGTTTTTTTATGCGTTGTGCGGGGTGCGCATCAAGGGCTTCTACGGCGATTTATTCCCCTGCAGAAATCAAATCGCACAAGAAAATTACGTCAAAGAAATTTAATGAGCGAATTTCATTTCCATAGGGGAATTTAGTGATGAATTTCAACATTAAATCCATTGCTTCGATATACTGCGTGAAAAAATCAAAGAGCTATGGATCAGCAATATTACTTTTCAGTAATGTCGCTCGGTGTCGCGCTGCTGACGGGTGGGGTCGCAGGCGGCATTTGCGGCGCCCTGTGGCAATCGCGCAAGCGATCGCAGGCATCGTCGTCTGCGTCATCGACGTCATCGACTTCATCGATCTCATCGAGCGCCGTCGCATCATCCGCCGTGCTCGCCTTCAGGCCGGCGCTCGATAGCACGCGTGATGCACTCTATCTGCTGAAAGCGGTGCCGGTGGAGGGTTCACGCGCGCTGCGCTTTGTCATCGAAGACTGCAATGACGCCGCTGCACAGCAAGCCGGCATCGAGGCCGCAAAGATGATCGGGCGTCCGCTGCATGCGTTTTTCCCGTCGCTGAACGCGACCCGGCTCGACCCGCTGCTGCTCGACGCGCATCGCCATGGTCATGCGGACGCGGAGCTGGGCCCGGTCATGGGCAATGGCGGTAGTGAGCGTGCCGACGGTCCTTGGTGGGAGATCAGTGCCACGCGCTCTCACGCCGGCATTGCGGTGACCATGCGCGACATCACCGAAATGAAATGGAAGGAGCATCAGCTCAAGGCGATGGCCGTCACCGATGCGCTGACCTTGCTGCCCAACCGGCACTGGCTGAAACAGCATTTGCCGGATGCGGTGCAGACGGCAGCGGCCAAGCGGCAGCGCGTAGCGCTGATGTTCCTCGACCTGGATGACTTCAAGAAGATCAATGACTCCTGGGGGCACCAGGCCGGTGACGAATACCTGATGGCAGTCGCGACCGCGTTGCGGCAGTCGGTGCGGGTTGACGATACCGTGATCCGTCTGGCGGGCGATGAGTTCACGATCCTGATTGAACATGTAGGCGATGCGAGTGCCGTGCAGGCAATTGCCGCCAAAGTGCAGGAGCGCATGGCGCACATCGATTGTGAAGCGGTACGGCGGGGTTTTCAGCCGCGCGTATCGATCGGTTCGGCGATGTATCCCGACGATGTCGATACCGACGCGGCGCTGATGCAGGCGGCCGATATCGCGATGTATGCTGCCAAAGAGGCCGGCAAAGGGCGCCTGTGCATGTACACCGCCGAGCTGGCACACAAGATACAGTCGCGTCTGCAACTGGAGCAGAGCTTGCGTTGCGCCATCGACAGGGATGAGTTCTTCCTCGCGTTTCAGCCGCGCGTCAGCGCGCGCAGCGGTGCGCTGGTGTGCGTGGAGGCGCTGCTGCGCTGGCGCCATCCGCAGCGCGGGCTGATTTCACCTACCGAGTTCATTGGCCTCGCCGAGCAGAGTGATTTGATCGGCGTCATCGGTGCATGGGTGGTGACCGAAGCCTGCGGACGGCTGGCCGGCTGGCGCGAGCGGGGGCAGCCACTGGTACCGGTCGCGATCAATGTATCGGCACGTCAGCTACGCAATGACCATTTCCGTCGTCATGTGCAGGCTGAGCTGGCGCGCTTTGCGATTGCGCCGTATCTGCTCGCGATCGAGCTGACCGAGTCGGCGATGATGGGTGGCGATGCGGCGGTCAAGGCCGAGCTGCACGAGCTGCGCACGATGGGTATTGAATTGCACATCGATGATTTCGGCGTCGGCTATGCGTCGCTGTCACGTCTGCACAGCCTGGATGTGGATGCGATCAAGATTGATCGCTCCTTCGTGCAGGGGCTGGGCGTGCGTGATGAGGCACGCAAACTGTGCGAAGTCGTCATCCAGATGGGCAAGGCGATGGGCTTTCGCGTGGTGGCCGAGGGCGTGGAGACACGCGAACAGCTGCGCGAACTGCAGCTGATGCGTTGCGATGAAGTGCAGGGCTATTACGTATCGCGCCCGGTCGAGGCCGATGCCGTGCCTGCATTACAGGCCACGCGCAGTTTCTTTGATCCGGTGTTCCCGGTGGTACAGCGGGTGGTGAACACGCGCAGAACGTGCACTTAACATGCACTGAACCTGCGCTGATCACAGCTTCATCACATCGCGCTGACCGGCTGCCCGAGCGCTGACGCGCAGCGATTTATGCCGGCTGGCTCATCAGCTCGACCAGCTGGTCGAGTGCCACGCCCCACCCCTGATGAAAACCCATCTGCTCATGCTTTTCGCGTGCAGCGGCGTTCTGGTGCATGCAAACCGCGCGATAGCGGGTGCCGCCGCCGGGTAGCGGCGCCAGCGTCAGGTCCACCACGAACACGAAACCGAGCTCATCGTCGGCGGGCGCTGCCTGCGGTCGGAAGCCGGGGCCAAGCGCCGATGTCCATACCAGCCGCCGGTTGGGTTCCACCAGCAGGTAGGTGCCGACACCTTCGGGCATGTTGTTGCCCTCGGGCGATTGCATCACGGTGCGAAATACGCCGCCGGGCTTGAGGTCGATATCGCATTCGACCACTTTCCACGGGCGCGGGCAGAACCATTTCACCAGCGTGGCCGCATCGGTCCAGCCTTGCCACAAGGCTTCCGGCGCAAGGCTCACGTCACGCTGGATTTCGAGGTCGAGTTCGGGGTTGAAGGCCATGGTCGGCTCCGGCAGTAGAGAACCGGATTATCACGCCTGCCGGCGTGATGGGCAATCGCTGACCACTACATTCAGAGCTGAGCTTCCAGCGTCGCCACCACGGTCTTGCGCTCGGTGACCTGCAGGCTCAGCGTCGCTTTGTGCAGGCGCGCGATCTCGCTGCACAGGCTGAGGCCGAGGCCGACGCCATCGACGCGGCGGCCGCGGGATGCATCACCGCGATAGAAGCGCTGGAATGCACGCTCGGGCAGATCGGCCGGTATGTTGTCGCAGGGGTTTTCGATGCTGAGTACGAAGCCATCTTGCCGGCGCACCAGCGTGAACCGTATCCAGCCATCCGGTGTGTTGTACTTCGCGGCATTGGTGTACAGGTTGAACAGCAGCTGCTCGGTCAGGCTGCGGTCACAGGTCCACAGAATGTCGGGCTCGATGTCGCTGTGTATCTTCAGCGAGGGTTGGAAGGCCATCGCATCCAGTGCCAGCTCGGTCACCATGGCCGACAGCGATACCTGTTCCATGTCATAGCGTATGCTGTTCGCATCGGCGCGCGACAACAGCAGCAGCTTTTCCGTGATGTCGATCAGGCGCTCGATCTCGTCGCCGATCAGGCGCATGCGCACCTGCGCTTCGGAGCCGGTCGGCAGTTCCGCGATCAGGCGTTCGGAATTGCCGCGCAAGATGGTCAGCGGCGTGCGCAACTCATGCGACGCATCGGCGGCGAAGCGTTGCGTTTGCAGGAAGCTCTGGCTGAGCCGCGCGCGCAATTGCTCGAACACGGTCACGAACTGGTTGAACTCACGGTACGGCGGCAGCAGATCCAGTGGCTGGTCGAGGTTGCGTGACGTGAGCTTGGTCAGCGACGCTTCTAGTTGGCGTATCGGCCGCATCACGGTCCAGGTCACATAGACGGTGAGCATGATGAGCATCAAGATCACGACCGGCGCCACATACATCAGGATACGGTCACGCAGGTTCCAGATACTTTGCACGTAATGCTGCATGTCTTCTTGCCGCACCATCATGCGCGCGCCATTCGGCTTGTCCTGCAACGTGAACATCAGCCATGCATCGTCATCGATCGTCAGCCGCAGCAATTGCACGGCGGGCGTGACTTGTTCCGGCGCTTCGGTGACAGACGGCTCCAGACGCTTCGCGCGCGCACACACCGAGCTCAGTGTCTCGGGCGCTGATGGCAGCGACTGGATATCTCGGTTCGCCCCGGCTGCATGCGGCGCGTCGGCAGCATGCGCGGTATGGCCCGCGCCTTTGCCATCGTCCTGACACAGCACATAGTATTCATTGATGCTGCTGAGCGCATCGCCGCGGCTGGTCTGCGCGACGCACTGAAAGAAGGCATTGCTGTCGGCGGCTGACTGCTGGCAGCTGTCGAGCGTGACGGCGACGTTGTGCTCGATGCGTTCGAGCAGGTAATGCGTGGTCAGCCAGTGCGCGAACAGCCGGTTTGAATAGATGATGACGGCAGTGACGAGCAGGATGCGGATGAAGACATGCCAGTGCAAAGACTTCTTCATGCGTCCGGTTCCAGCTGAAAGCGGTAGCCGACGCCGCGTATGGTCTCGATCGGGAAGGGCTTGCCGTCACGTACCTGCCGGTTCAGCTTCTTGCGTATCCGCTGTATGCAGACATCGACCACATTGGTCTCGGGATTGAAGCTGATGCCCCACACCGTCTTCAGGATCTGCTGGCGCGAAAAAATCCGATTCGGCGAGCGCATCAGGCACTCGACCAGCGTGAACTCGCGCTGGCTCAGTTGCGCGACGGTGCCATGCCAGTTGGCCTGGCGGCTGACGATGTTCAGCGTCAGGTCTCCGGCGGTGATTTCATCGGAGACCTTGCCGCTCTTGCGCGCCATCACCGCGCGAATGCGCGCGACCAGTTCTTCGACGAAGAAGGGCTTGGGCAGGTAGTCGTCAGCGCCGATGTCGAAGCCGGCCAGCCGGTCCGGCAATTCATTACGTGCGCTCAGAATGATGACGGGAATCGTGTTGCCCACTTCCCTGACCTTGGACAGCACCTCGAAGCCATCCAGCACCGGCAGCATCACATCCAGGATCACCAGGTCATGCTCGCCGCTGAGGATGGCCGCCAGACCCGTGGCGCCGTCCTTCACATGCGTGACACCGAAGCCGGCCGCGCGCAGGTCGGGTATCACGAATTCCGCGATACGGATCTCGTCTTCGACCAGCAGCAGTCGGGAGGCGGGCGCGACCATGGGCGGCGTTCTTTATTTGATAATTATTTTTTGTTGGATGTGCAGCGCGCCTTCCCCCTGCGCTGCTGCAGGCCACATATTAGACGCAATGCTTTTGCCGTCGATTACATCATCGTTATTTTTACCGGGGTCGTCTCGCTGCCAAGCGGTGCCTGCGCGGAGTGGCCGCTTCCAGCGGTGGTGCATTGTGACAAACCCGTAATCTGGCGCTGCGATTACGCGTTTGTCATCCCCATGTAGGGACGCCGGCGTTAGCGTTCGTACCATGGCAAACAAGTGTGCATGGACAAAACGCATGACAGCGCCGGCAGCGGCCATCGCGGGGTAAGCGATGGGCTCGCCGGACCTGTTCAAGGCACTGACGCGCTCGCTGCGAGGCGGGAGCGGGCGTGGCGTCACGCCTGACGAACTGCAGCTGACCCCCTATCTGTCGATCGTGGTTGCCATCCTGTACATGATGGCGGCCGATGGCGACATCTCGGACCGCGAGAGCAGCCAGTTGCAATCGGTGGTCGGCGCCGATGCCGATACCCTGCGCCGCGCCGTCGCGTATGCGGAAAGCCACAGCGTCGACCAGTTCCTGCAGGAAGCGCCCCCGGTGCTGGATGCGAAGGCGCGGCTGTGCCTGCTGATGAATGTGTGCGACTCGCTGATGGCCGATGGCGAGCTGGCCACCGACGAGCTGCTGCTGTTCGATCGCCTGCTGGTGGCGCTCGGGCACAGCAAGGCGACTTTCCATACCTATTTCGATGCGATTGCCGTCAAGGACCGTACGTCGGTGCTCGGTGATTTCGATGCGGCCGCCAAGGCGCAGGGCCTGACCCCGCCGATGGCCCTGGTGGTATCGCTGCTGTACATGATGTCGTCCGATGGCTCGATGGCCGAGGAAGAAATCGGCCGCCTGAATGCGGTGGTCGGCAACTCGCAGGCACTGGTCAAGGCCAGCCTGCGCTATGTGAGCCAGGTGCGTGCGCCGCAGTTCCTTGCATCGGCGGCGCAATTGCTGGATGAACAGCAGCGGCTGTGCATCCTGCTCAACGCCTGCGACGCGATGATGGCCGACCGTCAGGTGGCCAGTGGCGAGCGCGACCTGTTCCGCCGCATGCTGGCGGCGTTCGGCATTGCGGCGGGGGAGTTCGATCGCTATCTGAACGTCATCTTCCTGAAGAATGATTTTCCGCTGGATGAGAGACAAAGCCGCGCGCGTCCGCGTTCCGAAGGCATCGTGTTCGAGCGCAAGCGGCAATGGGAAGAAGAAACCGGCGAGGCCGGCACTGCCACACCGGAGGCGCGCCGCAAGCCGCGCGCGGCCGACGCCGCTGCCGCCCGCGATGCATCGATGGGATCGCGTATTTCCCAGACCATGCAGGACAACATCGACCGCATGTCGGACGATCTGGAAGACGGCATTGAAATCGGCGCTCTGGAAAAGAATGCACGCGGCGGCAAGCGGAGGGGCGGTGCTGCCGCCGGCCAGGACGGCGCCACCGATCTGCGCGCCTTCCGTGAAGCGCAGATCAGCGAGCAGAAATCGCATGTGAAAGAGGGCGGACGCCAGCAGGGCGGCCGTCACCTGAAAGACGCCGATGGCGACGCCGACCAGCGTGCGATGCAGGATGCGAGCGCCGCCGCGAAGAGTGGCAGCGTCAACGGCAAAGCCGCCGGCGTACCGGGCAAGCACTGGAAGGATGCCGACGGCGACAGCGATATCCGGGCAACGCAGGACGCTGACGGCGACAGCGATGTGCGTGCGCTGCAAGATGCCGATGCTGCCGCCGGACGTCATACGCCGGCCGGCTACGCGGCCGGTGTCGGCCATGGCGCGCTGATTGATGCCGACGCTGCCGCTGCGCGCGCCGCCCGGCAGGGCGACCAGGCCGGTGCGGATGGCAAGGCCTGGCAGGACGACGACGCCAGCGCGCCCGGCAAGGCCTGGCGCGATGCGACCACGCCTGGCGAGCGCCGCGCGCTGCAAGATGCGGACGCGTTGCCCTCGTCGTCGGCCATCGTGGATGAGCGTCGCAGCTTCGATCATGAGGGCAAAGACGACAGCGGCATCGTGCAGGGGCCACATCCGATCACGGGTCGCATGGGCGACGTCAGCGAGCGCACGAAAACCATCGATACCCATCTGGAAGCGATGCGCGCGGCACCGTCGATCACGGCTGCAAACCGGCTGCCGCGCCTGCCCAAAGGCCCGGCCGTGCAGCGCCGCCTGCCGGCGGCAGCAGTGATCGTGGACGACAAAAGCGGGATGGGGGTCATCGATCTGCCGTCCGCGACCCATGAACAGGCCACATCCATGGCGATGGACGAGCCGAGCACCTATCTGCTGGCGTCCGATGAAGGAGGTCCCATCTTGAGCGAGAACACGACACCGGCGAACCCGGAGCAGGCGCGGCAGCACCGCAAGCTGCGCCAGTGGAGCGGTGCGCTGCTGCCTGCCTTGTTCCTGACCTATGGCACGACCATGGTCGGCGAGACTGCGGCCGAGCGTACTTTCATCACCAACGAGAACATGGCGACCGATGCGCGCGTCGTGCACCAGATGGCCAGCGTGCAGCAGACGGTCTATCGGGTCGCGCCCGATGCGGTGACGCTGGCAGCGCCGGCGGTTTTGCCGCGCGCATCGCTTGCGGCGGGCGGCGCAGCGGCCGGTGCTACAGCAGGCAGTGCAGCAGGTGGCGCAGCAGCCGGGGCAGCGGGCATTACCGGCGCGGCCGCCGTGGCCGGCGGCACGGCGGGTGCTGCGGGCATGGCGACGGTCGCGGCGACCTATGCGCCGGGTGCCGCCGGGGTCAGCGAGGGACAGCTGCCCTCGGACCGCGAGCAGGCCGATCAGTTCCTCGAACAGCGCAAGCAGGAATTGCGCGCCGCATTCGAACAACACCAGAGCGCGAGTGCCGTGGCGTCGCAGCGGCAGCAATGGTTCGTGTATGCGAAATCGATTGTGCTGCTGGGTCTGGGCATGGCGTTCTGGGGCGTGTTGTTCCGCTCGATGCGCATGCTGCATGTATCGACGGCCGCCGGCATTGCCGGGCTGCTGCTGACGGCGAACGGCTACTGGCTGTTCGTGCAAATCTGACGAGGGGATGATGCAAATCTCGCGCACAGGAGCCACGCCGCCGGATGCGATGTCGATGTCGACAGGCGCCCGCACGGCCGTGTCCTTCGATGTCGATGCGCGCAAACGTGCCGTGACCGTGAACGTGGTCGACCGGCAGTCCGGAGAAGTGTTGCGGCAATGGGTGATGGGTCAGCGCGATCAGGTCGCGAAACGCGCCGGCGCACGCATCGACGTGATGGTGTGATGTATCGATGACTGAGAAAAGCAACGGCAAGCCGATGATGCGCGTGAACTCGACCGAAGACCTGATCGATGAACTGGACCTGCTGCGCGCGTATGGCGTCACCGTGTCCGATGCCGCTTACCGGCATGCGCGGCAGGCAGATATCCGTTTGTTCTCGCTGCTTGACCGGCGCGAGGCAGCGCTGCTGGTATTGCGGCGGGCGGCATCATTTCCGCAGGGCGCGCTCGCGCAGCGTCGCAATTGACAAAGCGTTGCAATTCGAACCGCCGGGGCTCCGACATGGTGTCGCTGCGGTAGCCTCGCAAGCCACGCGCTGCTGAATTCCCTATCCCCGCAGCCGACACCCCACCCCTACGCGTAGCCATTCCGGGTTGCCAGGGACGGACATTCCGACCGTCTGATGCTAAGCTTCGGCCAAATCGATTTTGTCCGGGAGCGCATCATGAGCGAGAAAAAATTCGCATCGCAGGGGGACCTGCAGGAAAAGAAGACCAGCTTCATCAAGCTGTCCGATAACGCTTATGCGTACACCGCCGAAGGCGACCCGAACTCGGGCGTGATCATCGGCGACGATTCGGTGATGGTGATCGACACCACCGCAACGCCGGCGATGGCCCAGGCGCTGATCAAACACATCCGCGCCATCACCGACAAGCCCATCAAGTATGTGACCCTGACCCACTATCACGCGGTGCGCGTGCTGGGTGCGTCGGCCTACTTCAAGGAAGGCGCCGAGCAGATCATCGCGTCGAAGGGCACCTATGAACTGATCGTCGAGCGCGGCGAGCAGGACATGCATTCCGAGATCGACCGCTTTCCGCGCCTGTTCGCCGGCGTGGAAACCGTGCCCGGCCTGACCTGGCCGACGCTGGTATTCGAGAAGGAACTGACGGTCTTCATGGGCAAGCTGGAAGTGAAGATCATGCATGTCGGCATGGGCCACACCAAGGGCGACACCATCGTGTGGATACCGTCGCAGAAGGTGCTGTTCTCGGGCGATCTGGTGGAATACGATGCTGCTGCATACACCGGCGATGCGCAACTGGAAGAATGGCCGGCGACGCTCGAAGTGCTGCGCGCCATGCAGGCCGACAAGCTGGTGCCCGGCCGTGGCCCGGCGCTGATGAACCCGGCCGAAGTCGCACAGGGTCTGGATTACACGAAGGATTTTGTCAGCACGCTGCTGAACTCGGCGAAGGAAGCGGTCGCACAGAACCTGGACCTGAAGGGCGCGATGGCGCATGTGCGCAGCAAGATGGACGGCAAGTTCGGCCATGTATTCATCTACGAACATTGCCTGCCGTTCGATGTCACGCGTGCCGTCGATGAAGCGAAGGGCATCAAGCATCCGCGTATCTGGACTGCGGAGCGCGACAAGGAAATGTGGCACGCGCTGCAGGACTGAAGCGGAGCGTCGCTTCCGGAGACTCGCGATGCACCAGACCTATACCTATAAAAAATTTCCGTACACGCCGCCTACCGATCTGCACGCTGCTGGGGTGGCGCGGCGCCCGCTGATCGTGATCGGTTGCGGGCCGGTCGGACTGGCGGCCGCTATTGATGCGCGCCAGCACGGCATCCCGGTACTGCTGCTCGATGATGACGACACGGTGTCGGTCGGCTCGCGTGGCCTGTGCTATGCGAAACGCACGCTCGAGATTCTCGACCGCCTCGGCTGCGGCGACCCGGTGGTGGCGAAAGGCGTGGGCTGGGATGTCGGCCGCACCTTCTTCCGCAATGACGAGGTATTCAATTTCAACCTGCGCCCGCAGCCGGGCTTCAAGCGCCCCGGCATGGTCAATCTGCAGCAGTACTACCTCGAGGAGTACATGGTGCAGCGCGCGCAGCAAGCCGGCGTCGAACTGCGCTGGAAGAACAAGGTGGTGTCGGTCACGCCGCATGAGAACCATGTGACGCTGCAGGTCGATACGCCGGACGGCAACTATGCGATCGAGGCTGACTGGCTGATCGTCTGCGATGGCGCACGCAGCCCGGTGCGCACGATGCTGGGGCTGGATATCGACGGCCAGGTCTTCATGGACCGCTTCCTGATTGCCGATGTGATGATGAAGGCTGATTTTCCCGCCGAGCGCTGGTTCTGGTTCGATCCGCCTTTCCATCCGAACCAGTCGGTACTGCTGCATCGCGAGGCCGATGATGTGTACCGCATCGATTTCCAGCTGGGCTGGGAGGCCGACCCTGACGAGGAAAAAAAGCCCGAGAAGGTGATCCCGCGCATCCGGGCGATGCTGGGCGACGACCGCGAGTTCACGCTCGAATGGGTCAGTGTGTACACCTTCCAGTGCCGTCGCATGCAGGCATTCCGCCACGGTCGCTGCCTGTTCGCCGGCGACGCGGCGCATCAGGTATCGCCCTTCGGCGCGCGTGGCGCCAACTCCGGCGTGCAGGATGCCGACAACCTGGTGTGGAAGCTGAAGCTGGTGATGGATGGCCGAGCGCCGCTCGCGCTGCTGGACACGTACTCGGCCGAGCGCGGTGTGGGCGCCGATGAAAACCTGCTGAACTCGACGCGCTCGACCGACTTCATCACGCCCAAGAGCAGCGTTAGCCGAACCTTCCGCAATGCGGTGCTCGCGCTGTCGCGCGACCTGCCGTTTGCGCGCAAGCTGGTGAACTCCGGCCGGCTGTCGGTGCCGTGCTTCCTCACCGATTCGGCGTTGAATACACCGGACAGCGAAAGTTTTAGCGGCGACATGGTGCCGGGTGCGCCGCTGGATGATGCGCCGGTCGACAGCGACGGTCAGCCGTCGTGGCTGATCGACCATGTCGGTGGTCGTTTCCAGGCGCTGTATTTCTGCGATGACCCGAGTGCGATACCAGAGGCGATGCAATTGCAGCTGCAAGGCCTCACGCATGCGGCGATTCCGGTCGAACCGCTGGTGATCGCCAAGCGTGCCGCATCGTGCGCGCTGAAGGTGCTGGTCGATCGCGAAGGCATCGCGTTCCCTCGTTACGATGCGACACCGGGCACGCTGTATCTGGTGCGGCCCGACCAGCATGTGGCCGCGCGCTGGCGCGAGGCCGAGGTGTCGCGCATTGTCGCCGCGGTCGCGCGCGCGACCGCCAATTTTGCGGAAGGCTGAATCATGTCCCTGATACTGGAACCGAATTTCCATGAGCCGGGCAAGCGTTATTTCCGGGATTTTTCGCCCGGCGATGACTTTTACCAGGAGTTGATCGACATGCACCGCGACCTGACGGACGCGCAGAGCGCGCAGGTAAATGCGAAGCTGATTCTGATCCTGTCCAACCATATCGGCGACCTGTCGGTGCTGCGCGCGGCGATGGCGCTGGCCCGCAAGGATGCCTGAGCGCTACCTGCCTGAAAGAGGATGCCCGATGCTGATCCAGAAAATTCACCATGTCGCGTACCGCTGCAAGGATGCGAAAGAAACCGTTGACTGGTATACCCGGCACCTCGGCATGAAATTCGTGCTGGCGATCGCCGAGAACGAAGTGCCGTCGACCAAGGCGCCGGATCCGTACATGCATGTATTCCTCGATGCGGGTGACGGCAATGTGCTGGCCTTCTTCGAACTGCCGACGCAGCCGCCGATGGACCGCGACCGCAATACGCCGACCTGGGTACAGCACCTGGCGATGAAGGTCGATTCGATGGAGACACTGGTCGCGACCAAGGCAAGGCTCGAAGCCGTAGGCATTGCCGTGATCGGGCCGACCGACCACACCATCTTCAAGAGCATCTACTTCTTCGATCCCAATGGCCACCGGCTGGAGCTGGCCTGCGATTGCGGCACGCCCGAGATGTACCAGAAGCTCGATGACGTGAAATGGGACATGCTCGACGAATGGAGCAAGACAAAAACAGCGCCGACGCATGCGGCGTGGATGCATGACGGGAGCATGGCGACGTGACGACCCTCGATGAAACCCATGACCCGGCGCTGACCAGCTGGGTCGTGTCCGCGAATCAGCCGGGCACGGATTTCCCGATCCAGAACCTGCCCTTCGCGGTGTTTCGCCGCAACGGCAGCAGCGAAGCGTTTCGCGGTGGCGTGGCCATCGGCGATCAGGTGCTGGACCTGGCCGCCGTGGCAGCGGCCGGCGTGCTGACCGGCGATGCTGCGACAGCAGCGCAAGCGGGCAGCGCCGACAAGCTCAATGCGTTGATGGCGCTCGGCCAGCCCGCATGGCGTGCATTGCGTCTTGCCTTGTCGCGCGCGCTGCGCAGTGGCGCTGCCGATGAACGCAAGCTCGCAAGCTGTCTGGTGCCGATGGCCGAGGTCGGCTACGCCTTGCCGGCACAGATAGGTGACTACACCGATTTCTATACGTCGATTCATCACGCCACCAATATCGGCAAGCTGTTCCGACCGGACAACCCGCTGCTGCCCAATTACAAGTGGGTGCCGATCGGCTATCACGGTCGTGCGTCGAGCATTGCGGTGTCAGGCCAAAGCTTCAGGCGGCCGCACGGCCAGCTGATGCCGCCGGGCGCAGAGCAACCGACGCTCGGTGCCAGCAAGCGGCTCGACATCGAGCTGGAACTCGGGGTGTTCATCGGGCAGGGCAATGCGTTGGGGGAGCCGGTCACCATCGCCGACGCCGAGTCGCATGTATTCGGCCTCTGCCTGCTGAACGACTGGTCTGCGCGCGACATCCAGGGCTGGGAATACCAGCCGCTGGGTCCTTTCCTGGCGAAGAATTTCGCCACCACCATCTCGCCCTGGGTCGTCACGCTTGATGCGCTGGCACCGTACCGGCTGCCTTTTACGCGGCCGGCAGGTGATCCGCAACCGCTGCCGTATCTCGACAGTGAACACAACCGTGCGGCGGGCGCGTTCGACATCCGTCTCACGGTCGAGTTGCAGACAGCGGCGATGCGCGCCGCCGGCCAGCGTGGCCATCGCCTGTGCGAGACCAGTTACCGGCATGCGTACTGGACGCTCGCGCAAATGGTCACGCACCACACCGTCAATGGCTGCAATCTGCAACCGGGGGATCTGCTCGGCAGCGGCACGCTGTCCGGCCCGACGCCGGATCAGGCCGGCGCATTGATCGAGTTGACCGGCGGTGGCCGCAACCCGATCACGCTGCCGAATGGCGAGCAACGCACCTTCCTCGATGATGGCGACAGCGTCACCTTCCGCGGCTGGTGCGACAAACCGGGTGCGGCACGCATCGGTTTTGGCGAATGCACGGGGAGCGTGGCTGCCGGGGGCGCGTGACGGCGCGGATGCCGGAGCGGCTACAATCGACGCTTCCGCATCCAACAATAACAATTCTTATAACAAGCCGATGAGCCACGTCGCAGACTACCCGCCCGGTTGGAAGGGCACGATCGAGCGCTTTATGGCGCGTCGTGATGTACAGCGTTTCCTGATCCTCCTGATCGTGGTCAATGCCGTGATCCTCGGCATCGAGACCAGCCCGGACGCGGTGGCGTGGATGGGGCCCTCACTGGCCCGGCTCGATCAGATCATCCTGTGGATCTTTGTTGCGGAGCTGGCGCTGCTGATTGCGGCGCGCGGCTGGCGCTTTTTCCGCGACCCGTGGAGCGTGTTCGATTTCGTTGTGATCATGATCGCGTTCGTGCCCGCGACCGGCAGCCTGTCGGTGCTGCGCGCGTTCCGCGTGCTGCGTATTCTGCGGCTGATCAACAAGATCGAGAGCATGCGCGTGGTGGTCGCGGCGCTGCTGCGGTCCTTGCCCGGTCTGGGGTCGGTGTTTGGTCTGATCGCGATTATTTTCTATGTCAGCGCGGTGATCGCGACCAACATGTTCGGTGAGGCTTTCCCCGATCGCTTCGGCAATCTGTTCACGACGCTGTTCACGCTGTTCCAGGTGATGACGCTCGAAGGCTGGTCGGAAGACATTGCGCGTCCGGTGATGGAAATCTTCCCCGGCGCGTGGATATTCTTCGTGCTGTTCGTGCTGACGGCGACTTTCATTGTCGTGAACCTGTTCGTGGCCGTGATCGTCAGCTCGATCAGTGATGCGAAAAGCGAAGGGGCATTACAGGCGGCAGCAGCAGCGGCGGTCGCCGGTGCAAACAGCCCACAGCGCGGGGATGGTGGTCATCACGGCCATGGCGGCCATGGCGGCCATGGTGCCCATGGCCCAGGTGGCGGAGCGCCGTCGCCGCAGCGCGACCAGGACGAGGTCCGGCGCGAGCTGGCGGCGATCCGCGAAGAGGTGCTGCAGCTTACTGAAGCGTTGCGCCGCCGGCAGGGCTGACAGCGCCTGCCTTGTGCGGCAGGTACGCGCCGAGCTGCAAAGCGCGCAATTGCCGCTCCAGCTCGGTGATACGGGAACTGGCCGCAGCCAGCGTCGCCTCCATCAGCAGGCTGCGCTGCACCAGCAGGCAGGTCGCGTCGGGCTGGCTATCGAGCGCCGAATGGATCAGGTCGTCGCCCTCGGGATCGCGCTGCAAGTCGCGGAACCAGTTCAGCTGCACCAGAAAATCCTCGAGCTGTTTTTTTTCTTTCGGGGTCATGCGATTGCCTTTTTGGTATCGCCAGCTGGCGGAATGCCAGTCCGTCAGCGTGTTTATACCGGGCGAGCGCGACTTGTTACATCAGGGATACGATCCGTAACAATTTGACCGGCGCGCAATCGGGCGCGGGCTCATGCAGCGAAGCGCGCCGCCACCCATGCATACAGCGGGATGCCGATCAGCAGGTTGATCGGGAAGGTCACCCCCAGCGGCAAGCCGAGGTACAGCGATGCGCTGGCTTCCGGCACCGCCTGCCGCAGCGCCGCCGGCACCACGATGTAGGACGCGCTGGCCGACAGCACCATCAGCATCGCGGTGTCACCTGCAGGCAGTTGCAGCAGCAGTGCCAGCAGCAGTGCGATGCTCGCATGCACCAGCGGCGCCAGCGCCGCATACGCGAGCAGCATCGGCGACTTGCCCTTCACTTCACCGAGGTTGCGCGCGACCATCAGGCCCATGTCCAGCAGGAAGAAGGCCAGCATGCCCTTGAACAGGTCGGCCGAGAAAGGCTTCATCACTTCCTTGCCGGCGTCGCCCGACAGGAAACCGATCAGCAGCGAAGCAATCAGCAGCAGGTGCGTGCCGTCGGTGGCCGAGTGCTTCAGCACTTGCCCGATCGACAGCGCCGGCTTGCCGCCGTGACCGGGGCCACCGGCGACCAGCGTGCCCTGCGCGGTGACTTGCAGCGACGATGCGGGTACGGCGGCCCGCTCATTGCGGATCATGTTGGCCAGCACGATCGCCACGATCAGTGCCGGCGATTCCATCAGCACCATCGCGACGGCCATGTGGCCGCCGGCCGGCATTTGTGCGCTTTCCAGGTACTGCATCGCCGTCACGAAGGTCACCGCGCTCACCGAGCCGTAGGAGGCGGCGACGGCGGCCGCATCGAAGCGCGACACATGGGATTTCAGGAAGTGGTAGCCGATCACGGGTACCGCAAATGCCATGAACATCGCGGCGCCCAACGTGGCGATGATCGATGGCGACAAGCCGGACGCGGACAGTGCAAAGCCGCCTTTCAGGCCCAGTGCCATCAACAGGTACAGCGACAGGAATTTCGCGATCGCGGGCGGGATCTCGAGGTTGGAACGCAGCAGCCCGGCCACAAGGCCGAACACGAAGAAAAGGATGGCGGGGTCGAGCAGGTTTTGCATGGGGTTCTCCAGAAGTGCCCGCATGGTAGCGGCTTCCTAACATCAGGTAAAATCAATTATCAGTCATTGATATATAGTTTTTAATCTATGAACCTGACCTTTCGCCAGTTGCGGCTGTTCCTGGCGCTGGCCGATACCGGCAGCGTCAGCGCCGCGGCGCGTGCGATGCACGTGACCCAGCCGACCGCGTCGATGCAGCTGAAAGAGATCACGCAGGCGGTGGGCTTGCCGGTGTACGAGGTGATCCACCGCCGCGTACACCTGACCGAGGCCGGCCGCGAGCTGGCGCGCACGGCGCGCGCCATCGCCGGCGAATGGGAAGTGCTGCAGCAGAAATTCGATGCGATGCGCGGGCTCACGCGCGGCCGGCTCAAGGTGGCGCTGGTCAGCACGGCCAAGTACTTCGTGCCGCGCCTGCTCGGTACCTTTTGTGCCCAGCATCCCGAGATCGAGATCTCGCTCGAAGTGCTGAACCGCGACGGGGTGGTCGCGCGGCTGCGCGACAATCTGGACGACCTGTACATCATGTCGACCCCGCCCACCGACATTGACCTCGACGACACGGTGTTCATGCCCAACCCGCTGGTGCTGGTGGCGCAACCCTCGCATGGGCTGGCGCGTCGCCGTCAGCTGCCGATCGACGAGCTGGCCGGCGAGCGTTTCATCCTGCGCGAGCGCGGCTCGGGCACGCGGATGGCGACTGACCGCCACTTCAGCCAGCTCAGGTTCCGACCGAGCTTGCGGCTCGAACTGGGCAGTAACGAGGCGATCAAGCAAGCGGTCGCGGGCGGCCTTGGCATTGCGGTGCTGTCGCGCCATGCGCTCGAAGGCAAGGCAGAGAAGGATGTCGCGGTGCTCGATGTGCAAGGCTTCCCGATCGACTCGCGCTGGCATGTGGTGCACCCGAAGGGCAAGCAGCTGTCGCCGATTGCGACCGTGTTCCGCGAGCACCTGCTGCAGGCGGCGGCGGATCTGGCCTGAATGCTGACGACCGCCAGCAGCAGCCAGGACGTGCCAGCGCCTGCCAATGCCAGCCGACGCGAGGCGAGGCGAGGCGAGGCGAGGCGAGGCGGTGCGAGGCGACGCGACGCGTGCCGACTTCTGCGGCCGCTACCGGTCGCTGCCGGTCGCCGTGATCTTTCCCTACTGATAAACTTCTGACCATGCGCCCACTGCCTGCCTTCCCGGCGATCACGCTGCTGCCGCTGCGCGCGACATGCGCAAAGCTCGCCAGCCGCGCCACCATCGTGGCCAGCCCCTTGTTCATCGCGATCACGATCCTGGCCGCCGCCGTGACCGTGGCCACGGCCGCTGTCGCTGCCCCTGCTAGTGCTGAAGCGTTGCCGGAGCCGGCCGCACCGCTGACCCTGGCGGATGCGCAGCGCCTTGCGCTGGAACGCAATCCGGAACTGGCCGCTGCCCAACGTGAGCTCGATGCCACTGCGGCGCAAATCCTGCAAGGCTCGCTGCGACCGAATCCCGAGCTGGTGTTGCAGGCCGATGACAGCAGCCGCGTGTCGCGCACCGGCAGTGCGCAACTCGATGTGCCGATCGAAACCGCCAACAAGCGGGGCGCGCGCATCGATGCGGCCGAGCGTGCGCGCGATGTGGCGCGGGTCGAACTCGGCGCCCAGCAGCTGCGCCTGCGCACGCGGGTCACCGCCGCATTTCATGAAGTGCTGGCCGCGCAGGAATTGCTGCTGCTCGCGCAAGACAGCGTGAACCTCGCGCGACGCGCGACCGACATTGCCGCCAAGCGCGTGATCGCAGGCAAGGTGTCACCGGTCGAAGAGACGCGGGCGCGCGTTGCCGAAGCCGGCGCACGCGTCGCGCTGACACAGGCTGACAGCGAATTGCGCAATGCGCGCCGTCGCTTGTCGGCGCTGTGGGGCAATCCATCACCGGCATTCACACAAGCCGAGGGCGCGCTCGATGCGCTGCCTGCGCTGCCGGGCGACACTGAGCTTGCGCAGCGTCTGCAGCAATCGCCACTGGTGCTGCGCGCGGAGCGTGAACTGGAACGCCGCAAGTCGCTGGTCGGCGTCGAGCAAAGCCGCACCGTGCCGGACTTCACCGTCAGTGTCGGCATGAAGCGACGTGAAGAAACCGTGGGCGCCGGCGCGCGCGACCAGGTGCTGGTGGGCGTCACGGTACCGCTGCCGGTCTTCAACCGCAATCAGGGCAACCTGCTCGAAGCACTGCGCCGCGAAGACAAGGCACGCGAGGAACTGCAGGCCGCGCGTGTCACGCTCGCATCCGGCGCCTACCAGGCGCTGGAGCGCGTCGGCGCGCGCCGGCAGGAAGCCGAGCTGTTGCGCACCGAAGTGCTGCCCGGTGCGAAGAGCGCGTATGAAGCAGCGACCATCGGCTTTGAAAACGGCAAGTTCAGTTTCCTTGAAGTGCTCGATGCGCAGCGCACGCTGTTTGCAGCGAAGGCGCAGTACCTGAACGCGATTGCCGCCTTTCATGCGGCACTCGCCGAACTGGAAGCCCTGATCGGCCGCGCTGATGCGCCATGATGACGACCCCCGTGCCGACTACGACGATGCAGAAAGATCCCCGCATGCAGACTGAATCGATGACCCCCCGCAGCGATGCGCAGACCCGCGTGCGTGTGCCCCGCATCCGTATGCTGCATGGCATCCGTCGTCAACAAGGCCTGGGCCAGACCGCTGCGATCGCGCTGCTGCTGGTGGCGGCCATCGCGATCGGCGCGTGGATACTGTCGATGGAAAAAGGCCGCAGCGTGCAGGCCGACGATGATGACGGTCCGCGCCGCAGCGTGGCTGCCGGCAAGGCAATCAACGGCAAGACGGGCAATGCCGGAAACAAGCCGGCGGCCAACGATGATGACGCCAAGGACGCTGCCGCCGCCAAAGACGGCGCCAGAGCGGCAACGCCGCATGCGCGCATCGATTTGAACGACGCACAGATCAACGCATCGGCGATCAAGGTCGAGCAGTCCGGCCCCGCCCGCATTGCGACGATGGTGGAGTTCCCCGGCGAGATCATGCTTAATGACGAGCGCACCGTGCATGTGGTGGCACGCGTGCCGGGGATCGCCGAGTCGGTGCATGTGAGCACCGGCCAGCAAGTGAAGAAGGGGCAACTGCTCGCGATCCTGTCCAGCCAGCAGATGTCGGACCAGCGCAGCCAGTTGCTGGCAGCGCGCAAGCGGCTCGATTTTGCAGCTGCCGTGCATGAGCGCGAGAAAAAACTGTTCGAGCAAAAGATCACCGCCGAGCAGGATTATTTGCAAGCGACGCAGGCGCTGCGTGAAGCCGAGATCGAACTTGAGAACGCGCGCCAGAAACTGTCTGCCCTCGGCGTCAGCACGCAGGTGACGGCGGGCAGCAGCCTGAACCGCTTCGAGCTGCGCGCCGCGCATGACGGCCTGGTGGTGCAGCGTGACCTCGCAGTCGGCGAGGCCGTGAAAGAAGACACGCCGGTATTCACCATCGCCGATCTGTCCACCGTATGGGCCGAGGTGCATATCCCGGCCAAGGATTTGCCGGCGGTGCAGGTGGGCAGCAAGCTGACCGTGAAAGCGACTGCATTCGATGCGCAGACCACGGGCAGCATCGCCTTCATCGGCGCGCTGGTCGGCGAGCAAACGCGCATGGCGAAGGCGCGCATCGTGCTCGCCAATCCGAAGGGACTGTGGCGACCGGGACTGTTCGTGACGGTCGAGGCGCGCGCCGGCGATGCCGAAGTGCCGGTCACGGTCGATACCGAAGCGATACAGAGCCTGGGCACGCAGCCTGTGGTGTTCGTGCGCGATGAGCAAGGCTTCGTCGCGCGGCCGGTCAGTCTCGGTCGTACCGACGGCAAGCGCATCGAAGTCACGCGCGGCCTGACGGCCGGCGTGCGCTATGCCGCGCGCGGCAGTTATATCCTCAAATCCGAACTGTCGAAGCTGGCGTCGGAAGAGGGATACTGAGCATGTTCGAGCGCCTGATCAGCTTTTCGATTGCGCAGCGCTCGCTGGTCATGCTGGCCGCGCTGGGGCTGCTGGTGGTCGGCATCTTCAGTTACCAGCGCCTGCCCATCGATGCGGTGCCCGACATCACCAATGTGCAGGTGATGATCAATACCTATGCGCCCGGCTATTCGCCGCTGGAAGCCGAGCAGCGCATCACCTATCCGGTCGAGACCGTGATGGCCGGCCTGCCCGGCCTGCAGCAGACGCGTTCGCTGTCGCGCTATGGTCTGTCGCAGGTGACGGTGATTTTCGAGGATGGCACCGACATCTTCTTTGCGCGTCAACTGGTCAACGAGCGTATCGCACAGGCGCGTGACCGGCTGCCGCCGGGCCTGACGCCGGAGATGGGGCCGATCGCGACCGGTCTTGGCGAGATCTACCTGTGGACCGTGGAAGCCGACAAGGGCGCGACGAAGGCGGATGGCACGCCCTACACCGACACCGACCTGCGCGAGATTCAGGACTGGGTCATCAAGCCACAGCTGCGCAATGTGCCGGGCGTCACCGAGATCAACTCGATCGGCGGCTATGTGAAGGAATACCATGTCGCGCCGCATCCGGACCGGCTGGCATCGGTCGGCGTCACCATCGGTGACTTGCTGGCCGCGATCGACCGCAACAACCTGAATGCCGGCGCCGGCTATATCGAAAAGCGCGGCGAGCAATACCTGGTGCGCGCGCCGGGCCAGGTGAAGACCATGGACGACATCCGCGACATCGTGGTGCGCAATGCCGGCGGCGTGCCGGTGCGTGTGCGCGATGTCGCCGACGTCAGCATCGGGCGCGAGCTGCGCACCGGCGCCGCCACCGAGAACGGACGCGAAGTCGTGCTGGGCACGGTGTTCATGCTGATGGGGCAGAACAGCCGCACCGTATCGCAGGCAGTTGACAAGCGCATGCAGGACATCAATCGCAACCTGCCGGAAGGCGTGCGCGCGATCACCGTGTATGACCGTACCAATCTGGTTGACAAGGCGATTGCGACCGTGGCCAAGAACCTGGTCGAAGGCGCGATCCTGGTGATTGCGGTGCTGTTCTTCTTCCTCGGTAATCTGCGCGCGGCCATCATCACGGCGGCGGTGATTCCGCTGTCGATGCTGTTCACACTGACTGGTATGGTCAAGTTCAATGTCAGCGCGAACCTGATGAGCCTGGGCGCGCTGGACTTCGGCATCATCGTCGATGGTGCGGTAGTGATCGTCGAGAACTGCATACGTCGGCTGGCCCATGCGCAGGCCGAGCGCGGTCGCGTGCTGACGCGAGACGAGCGTTTCGAGCAAGTGTTCGAAGCGGCGCGCGAATCGCGCCGGCCGCTGCTGTACGGGCAGCTGATCATCATGGTGGTGTACCTGCCGATCTTTGCGCTGTCCGGCGTCGAAGGCAAGATGTTCACGCCGATGGCGTTCACGGTGGTGATGGCCTTGCTGGCGGCCATGGTGCTGTCGGTCACCTTTGTGCCGGCAGCAGTGGCGATGCTGGTCACCGGCCGCGTGAATGAAAAAGAAAACCTGCTGGTGATCGCCGCATGCCGTCACTACCTGCCTCTGTTCGAGCGCGTGATGCGCTACCGCGCGTTCGTGATCACTTTCGTCAGCGTGACTGTGGTGTTGTGCGGCTTGCTGCTCACGCGCATGGGCAGCGAGTTCATTCCGAACCTGAATGAAGGCGATCTCGCGTTCCAGACCATACGCGCGCCCGGCGTGAGCCTGACGCAGGCGGTCGAGATGCAGCAACACATCGAGACCACGCTGGTCGAAAAATTCCCCGAGATCGAGCGTGTATTCACCCGCATCGGCACCGCCGAAATCGCGACCGATCCGATGCCGCCCAGCCTGTCCGATGGTTACATCATGCTGAAAGACCCGAAGGACTGGCCGGCGCCGCGCAAGACACGCGATGAATTGCTGGATGCGATACAGGACACGGTGTGGGAGATCCCGGGCAACAACTACGATTTCTCACAACCGATACAACTGCGTTTCAATGAATTGATTTCCGGAGTGCGCAGCGATGTCGCAGTGAAGATCTTCGGTGATGACATGGACACACTGCACCGATTGGCCGAAGAAGTATCGACGCGCTTGTCGCGTGTACCGGGTGCGTCAGAGGTCAAGGTCGAGCAAACCACCGGCCTGCCGGTGCTGACCGTGAACATCGACCGCCAGAAAGCCGCACGCTACGGCTTGTCGGTCAACGATGTGCAGGACGTGGTCGCCGCAGCCGTCGGCGGCAGCACCGCCGGCACCTTGTTTGAAGGCGACCGCCGTTTCGATATCGTCGTGCGTCTGCCCGAACAACTGCGGACCGACATCGAGGCAATACGCCGGCTGCCGGTCAGCATTCCGGTGCAGACCCTGCGTGGTACGCATGGCAAGCAGGATATGCAGGGCAGCGAAGGACGCGCCGCCTTCATCCAGTTGTCCGAGCTCGCGCAGTTCAGCCTTGCACCGGGGCCCAATCAGGTCAGCCGCGAGAATGGCAAGCGGCGCGTGGTCGTGACCGCCAATGTGCGCGGACGCGATGTCGGCTCCTTCGTCAATGAGGCCGAGCTCAGTCTGGCCCATGTCGCGCTGCCGACCGGCTACTGGACCAGCTGGGGCGGCACCTTTGAAAACCTGCAGTCGGCCGCGCAGCGTTTGCAGCTGCTGGTGCCGGCGGCGCTGTTCCTCGTGTTCGTGTTGTTGTACGCGATGTTCGGCAACCTGAAAGACGGCTTGCTGGTCTTTACCGGCATACCGTTTGCGCTGACCGGCGGCGTGCTGGCGCTGTGGCTGCGCGACATACCCTTATCGATCTCGGCGTCGGTCGGCTTTATTGCGTTGTCCGGCGTGTCGGTGCTGAACGGCCTGGTGCTGATCACCTTCATCCGCAAGCTGGCGGACGAAGGCCATGCGCTGCTCGATGCGGTGCGCGAGGGCACGCTGACCCGCCTGCGTCCGGTGCTGATGACGGCGCTGGTCGCATCACTCGGCTTCCTGCCGATGGCGATCGCGACCGGTACCGGCGCCGAGGTGCAGCGGCCGCTGGCGACCGTGGTGATTGGCGGCATCCTGTCGTCGACCGCGCTGACTTTGCTGGTGTTGCCGCTGTTGTACTACCTCGCGCATCGTGGCGCGCAGCATGGTCGGGTATTCGGCAGCGGCGGGGTGGGCGCGCGGTAAACTGGTTGACATGAAACTCGCGCTGCTTTCGGACCTGCATGCGAACCTGCCCGCTGTCGATGCGTGCCTCGCGCATGCGCGGGCGCAGGGGGCAACTGACTTTGCGATCCTCGGCGACATCGTCGGTTACGGCCCGCATCCGTCTGAAGTCGTCGAGCGTTGTCGCGATCTGCAGCAAGACGGCGCCATCGTCTTGCGCGGCAACCATGATGTGCTGCCGGTGAACCCGGTGCTGACCGGCTCCACGTGGGGCGACATGACCGCTGCGTGGACCTTCCGGCATATCGATGACGTGCAGCGCGAATGGCTCGCGCAACTGCCGCTGACCGCAACCCGTGGCAGTGTCTTCCTCGTGCATGCGACGGCCGATGCACCCGAGAAGTGGCACTACGTGCTGGACGAGCGGCTCGCCGCGCGCAGTCTCGATGCGGCCAGCAAGGATGAGGCGGTGCGCTATGTGTTCGGCGGCCATGTGCACCAGCAGACGCTGTACTACCGAGGCACCGGCCGTCAGCTGATGCCGTTCAAGCCGCGTGCCGGTGTCGCGATTCCAGTCGGCCCGCACCGTCACTGGCTGGCGACCGTCGGCTCCTGCGGCCAGCCACGCGACGGCGATACGCGCGCCAACTACGCGCTGCTCGATCTCGATGCGAAGGCGCTCACCTTTCACCGTGTGCCGTACGACCATTTGTCCGTGGTGCGCGACATGCGCATCGCCGGTCTGCCCGAGGTGCTCGCCACCCGACTGGAGAGCGGACGATGACGATGCCGGCCGAGGGCGGCGAACTCGACGGCTTCCGCATCGGTACCCGCATTCATGCGGGCGCGATGGCGCGCATTTATGAAGTCAGCTATGCCGATGGCCGTGAACCGCCGTTCCCGATGGTGATGAAGGTGCCGCTGATGCGCGCGGGCGATGGCAGCGAAAACATTGTCAGCTTCGAAGTCGAGCATCAGCTGCTGCAGGTGCTGAACGGTCCGCATGTGCCGCGTTTCGTCGCCGCTGGTGACCTGGATCGCGTGCCGTATCTCGTGATGGAGCATGTGCATGGCATCACGCTCGATGCGTGGATGCGGAGTTTCACCATCGCGCGCGAGTCGATACCGATCGACGCCATCGTGCGCCTCGGGGCCGGCCTTGCGCAGGCGGTGCACAGCCTGCACCAGCAGAATATCTGTCACCTCGACCTGAAGCCGGCGAATGTGATGGTGGCCGACATCGGTGTCGATAGCGAACGCATCGTGCTGCTCGATTTCGGTTTGTCCTGCCATGCGGATTACCCGGATCTGCTGGCCGAGGAATTCCGCAAGGCTGTCGGCTCGCCCACCTGGATCGCGCCGGAGCAGGTGGTGGGTGTGCGCGGCGACCTGCGCTCCGACATTTTTGCGATCGGTGTGATGCTGTACGAGATGGCGACCGGCGAAACCCCCTTCGGCGCGCCCGCCACCACCGGTGGTTTGCGGCAGCGATTGTGGATGAGCCCGAAACCGCCGCGTGCGTGGCGTGCCGATGTGCCCGAGTGGTTGCAGGAAGTGATACTGCGCTGCCTGGAGCCGCAGGCCAGCCAGCGCTACCCATCGGCGGCGCACTTGATGTTCGATTTGCGCAATCCCGGCCAGGTGATCATTACCGAGCGTGGCAAGCGCATCGAGGGCAAGGGCTTCTGGTGGCATCTCAAGCGCTGGCTGCGCGCAGCCGGTATGCAATACGAGCCCAGCCCGCTGCCATCGCAGCAGATCTCGGAAGTACCGATCGTGATGGTCGCGGTGCCGAATTACGATGTCAGCGATGTCGCCATGTATACGCTGCGGCAGGCGACCGCACGCTCGCTGGGCACGCGGCCCGGTGCGCAGCTGGCCGTGGTCACGGTGGTCAACACCGGCCTGTTCGGCGGCAGCGAGCACAAGGACAAAAGCGAAACCTGGCTGCAGCGCCAGCATCTGGCCGGTTTCAGGAAATGGGCTGATGGCCTCGACCTGTCAGGCCATCAGGTGTCGTACCACGTGATCGAATCGAATGATGTCGCACAGGCCTTGCTGCGCTATGCCGAGGGCAACAATGTGAACCTGATCATCATGGGCGCCGCGACGCACGGTTTGTCGATGCAGCGTTTCGTCGCGACGGTGCCGATCAAGGTCGCGATGCATGCGCCCTGTACGGTGGTGCTGGTGAAGGAGCCGATGCCGTTCGAGCAGCTGGCGGCGAGTATCGAAGCAGCTGCGTGAGGGTGGGTCACCCTCGTTTCGCTTCAGAGCTGTCGTTGGTCAGCGGAGATCAGGCCGCCGCAGTCTCGGCCGCCTCGACGGCGGGCGCGGCGGTCGCAGCGGTCGCATCAGCATCGGACGCCGCATGCGCGAGTGCCGGTGCTGCCCCGGCCGGCTGCCCATCGCCGGAGCGCGATGGCACGAAGCGACGTGCCTGCAGCGAGCGCGCGGTTTTCTCCCCCAGTTCCGTCAAGGTGAAGATACCGCGCATCGGGCGCAGGTAACCCATGCGTACCAGGCTGTCGACCTGACGCTCGCGACCCGCAGGGTCGCGCACGACGTCCTGTGTTTCGTACAGGTCGACGATCAACTGTATGTCTGCAACTGACAAGACGTGCATGTCATCCTCCGTTGCGCATGGAAAGACCAGACCCGGGTGGCAAAAAAGAGCCGCTATCAAAATGCTGCTGCTCACGTGGGCTGCATTCGCAACCCCGGCTGCGCCGGGGCGCGTTGCCAGCGACCGCGCCGCTGTGCAGATCGCTCTTTGCAAGCGCCGCTGCAATAGCGCGGAAAGACGCCGAGACACCGGCAGCACAAGCGGGTTTGATTATAAATCAAGGGCTTGCGTGTCAAGGTCTCGGCAGGCGGCTTTTACACTTTTTGCGGCGACGCCAAATGCGGTGATAATCGGCATATCGGAACCCGCCAACGGAGCGCATCGTGCCCGGCATCGAGACCTCATCCGACATTTATCAGAATCGCAATCAGGGACTGACCACGTATCGCAAGAACGTGCAGGGTCCGAGCTTGCCGGACGAAATGGCCCGCCGCACCGAAGACCGTGCGAAGGCGGCGCGGCTACAGGCGCGGCAGGAACCAGCCACGGTCGCCCCCAAGGTGCGTCCCGCACCGACCGCCGCGCCCGGCTCGCAGGCGGCCGGCAGCGTCGCCTCTGCCCAGGCGCCCGCTGCCAGCAGCACGGCCGCTGCCAGGGGCACCACCGGCGCCAGCGCCACCACCACTAGCGGCACCACCAACCGAGCCGCTGCCGACCCCATCACCCCGCCCAAGGTCGTGCATGAACTCTATGAGCCGACTTCTCGGGTGAAGCGCGAGCATGATGATCGGCATTCGATGATTACCGGTGGCACGATCGATGTGCGCGCTTAATCCTGCATGATCACCGCTTGGCCCTGGCGTGACCTCGCTTCACGAAATCCACCAGCACGGCATTAATCCGTGACTGCCATCCTTGTCCGGATGCCTTGAAATGTTCAATCACCTCATGCGACAAGCGAATATTGATGCGCTCTTTCGGATTCGCGAGGCGTGGTCGGCCCCGAGGCTTGAGCATCTCCTCAGCCATGCGCGTTCCGAATTGCTCCGCCAGCACCTTCCGGGCTGGTTGTGATCGCGCGAAGTCCTCGGCAGTCCATGCCGGATTGTCGTCATCGCTCATTTCGGGCTTGGGTTTCCTGATCATGAAGTCTGACCTCTCTCTGATTTGCTCTGCGTAAGCTGATCACATGAATTGCCGGGAATCGGGGCGTGTACACCAGCACATGCAGGCGCCCCAGCAGGTAGCCCAACGCTCTGAATCGTGGTTCGCCATAGTTCCAACGATCATCGGGGATGATCAACGCACTATCCCAATCGAAATCTTGGACCAGGCTGAATGGCAAGCGTCGTTCGAGGATGTTGCGTTCGTTTTTTGCGGGGTCGAAGCTGATCTCGAACATCTTTAATGTACTCACAAAAAATCCGAGCGTCAAAGTTTTTTGTGGGTACGGAAAAGATGGGCGCGGTTCTCCCTGTCGGATCGTTGGTCGCTGGTGGTCTGCTATGGAAACGTCGCTTGAGCCGCGAGGCTGAAGGGCTGAAGGGCGATGACAGGCGCGGGAGCCTGGGTGCGCTGGGGACGATCAGCAGTCTGACGAGGCTTCCGTCACCGTCACACCCACTTCCAGACGATGGCTGGCGCCGCCGCGGATGACGCCGCGCAATGGCGACACATCCGAATAATCGCGGCCGATGGCGAGCGTCACATAGTCCTCGCCGGGCGAGCCTATGCCCCAGCGGTTGTTGGTCGGGTCGAGATCGATCCAGTGACCGCCCGGCGCCAGGCCGTCATCGGTCAGTCGGGGCAGATAGACCGATACCCATGCATGCGATGCATCGCTGCCGATCAGTTTGGCCTGTCCCTCGGGTGGCGTGGTCAGCAGATAGCCGCTGACATAGCGCGCCGCCAGCCCGGCACTGATCGCACACGACAGAAAAATATGCGCGAAGTCCTGGCACACGCCCTCGCGCTGCGCGAGCGCTTCATGGGCCGGGGTGTGGATGTCGGTACTGAAGCGGCGATAGCGCAGCTCCTGATGGATTTTCTGCATCAGCGCGATCGCCGCTTCCAGCAGCGGACGCCCCGGCGTGAAGATGTCCTGATTGAATGCCAGGAACGCCTGATGTGCTTGCACATGCGGCGACGGAAAACGGAACCCCGTCGCAGGCTCCCAGTGTGCGCCGCAACGGTAGCGCAAATACGCGCGCACGGCTTCCCAGTGCGGCGATGCTGCGTGCTGCTGGCATGGCAGTGTCTCGACCACACTGGTGGCTCGGACATGCAGGAATGCGTGCGGGTCCCGGATGGCGAATGCCGTACGCAGGTTGCCGAACACATCGACGTTTTCTTCCCGCCAGTCCGGCGTCGGGCTGATGTCCAGTGAAGAACTCAGCACGCGCTGCGTTGGCAGGTCGCGCGGGCTCAGATGGGCGATATGCTGCGCGAGGTCGACCCGTGGGGTGTAGTGATAGTGCGTGTCATGCGTGATGGTCAGTCGCATGCTCAGGACTCCGGGCCGTGTTCATGCCACTGCAGCGGATCAGACATCGTGCTGCGCACGCGGACGATGTGGTGCCGGCCATCAGGCGGTATCGAGGCAAGTTCACCGTCAGTGGTGGCCAGCCACGCCAGCCCGCCCGGCGGCACTGCCCAGTGATGCGGGCCGGTACCGAGCCCGAAAACACGCAGCATGAAGGCACCCGGCGTCATGGCGGGCACATGCATGGCCTCGGTCGGCCATGCTGTCATCGATGTCAGCGCCGGTGCGCGTTGCAGCACATAGGCTTCCGGATCGCGCATGAGGCGGGACTGCCATTCATCCCGTTGCGCATCAGACATCGCGCGCGCTGGCAGCGGTTCGGCATGCCGGTAGCGCGGCGAATGCGGATACGCCGGCTTGATGACGCAAGAAGGCCATTGCCGCAGTGCGTCGTCGAACGCAGCCTGCTCGCCGCACCACCAGGTATCGAGCGCGGGCAGTTGCAATGGCTTGCCGAGCAGCTGTGTCGCCAGCGCTGGCAGGAAGCCGAGCAGCGCCGGCGATTCCAGCCAGCCGCTGCCCGGCGCATTCGCGATCACCAGTTTCCCCGCGCGCACCGCCTGCAGCAGGCCGGGCACACCCGCAGTCGCATCGGTGAGCAACTCGAGTGGATCGAGGACGGCATCGTCGACGCACTTCAACAGCACGGGCACCACGACCTCTCCTTGCGCTGTCTGTAGCCAAAGCTGTCGATCGCGCACGCTCAGCGCGCCGGCCTCGGTCAGCGTCAGGCCCAGCTGCTCGGCCAGCGCTGCATGATCGGCATGGCTGGGGTGGCCAGGGCCCGGCGTCAGCAGCGCGATATGCGCAGCGTCGCCGGCAGCGGATTGCGCGCGCAGCGCTGCCAGCCATGGCGGGCCGGCCGCCGCCAAGGGCCGTAGGGATGGCTGCGGATCCGACGCATCCGCAGTCAGCAGCGTGCCGAGGCCCGACACCACATTGGTGTGCTGCGATACCAGCAACCATTGACCATCGGCGCCGCGCGTCAGATCGAATGCGATCAGGTGCAGGTGCTGGGTGACGGCGCTCACGCGATGCATCGCACGCAGATAGCCCGGGTGACCGTGAACAAGCGCCGGCGGTATCAGCCCTTGCTGCAGCAGGTGCTGATCCTGATAGATGTCGGCAAGGATCATCTGCAGCAGCTGCGCGCGTTGCTGCACGCCGGTTTCGATCGTGTGCCAGTCCTGCGCCGACAGCAGCAGGGTTGACCGCTTCTGCGGGTGTCGGTCCGGCACCGGTACCAGCATGCGGGCGTTGTCGGGGCTTTCCTTGGTCTCCACGTGGTCGGGATCAGGCTGGTGTCAGGTTCGGTGAGTCATCGCGCGATGCGCACAATTCGGGTGCGGCATGTCAGGGGCAGCCGGATCGCATCGCACCTGCGGCCAGATTGTGCACGATCTTGGGGCTGTCAGCCCGGGCGAGCAGGATGGCAGACCGATATCACTGCGGTTGACCGGCGAGCGTGACGCTTGCATGCGAGTAGCAGTTTGCATGCCTGCCCGCGTCTCGGCACGGGTTCAGACGGTGGTCGCTGCCAGCTTTTGTATCAGCTCGGTCGGGTCGATCGGATGACTAAACAGATAGCCCTGGAACGCATGGCAGCCATTGAGCGCGAGGAAATCGCGTTGTCCCACGGTTTCCACCCCTTCAGCGATCACTGCGATGCCCAGGCTGTTGCTGAGCGCGATCACTGCATGAACGATGGCGGCATCATGCGCTTCATTCGGCAAGTCGCGCACGAAGGTCTGATCGATCTTGATCTGGTCGAACGGTAGCTTCTTCAGATACGCGAGGCAGGAATAGCCGGTACCGAAATCATCGAGCGAAAAGCTCACGCCCATCGCGTGCAGCGTATGCATTTTCTGCGCGATGTCATCGATGTCGCGCGCAAAGATGGATTCGGTCAGCTCAAGTTTCAGGCGCGTCGGGTCGGTGCCGGTCTGGTGCAGCAGTTCGCTCAGTTCGGCAACGAAGGCTGCTTGCATGAATTGCCGCTGGCTGACATTGACCGCAACGACCAGTTCGCGCGTGGCCGGGTCTTGTGCCAGCGTGCCCAGCATTGCGCAGGCTTCGCGCAACACCCAGCGACCGAGCTCGACGATGAAGTTGTCTTCTTCCGCCAGCGGGATGAAGCGCGACGGCGGCACCATGCCCAGCTCGGGGTGATGCCAGCGTAGCAGCGCTTCGGCGCCGAACACCGTGCCATCAAGCTGGCATTGCGGCTGATAAACCAGCTTCAATTGCTTGCGGAAGATGCTCTGCCGCAGATCAGCTTCGAAGGCCGAGCGTTCCAGCAGTGACGCCTGCAGTGCTGCATCGTAGAAGCGCACTACGCCGCCACCTTCGGATTTCGCACGGTACATTGCCGAATCCGCCTGTCCGAGCAGCGTGTCCGGATGCGCATGTTCGTCGCGGAACAGTGTCACACCGACGCTGGCGCCGCCATGGAATTCATGCTCACCCATGCAGAATGGCGGATGGAAGGCGGTCAGCACCTTGTCGGCAATGGTGGCTGCCTGTTGTGCAGCTTCTTCGCGATGCGTGCCGAGGTTCTGCACCACGATCACGAACTCGTCGCCCCCGATACGCGCCACGGTGTCGCCGGCGCGCAGGCCCTGCCTCATGCGCTGCGCAACCTGCACCAGCATCTGGTCGCCGACGCTGTGTCCCCACAGATCATTGACCGACTTGAAGCCATCAAGATCGATGAACAGCAGCGCGCCATGCTGCAGGCTGCGCTCGGCCGCCGACTGTGCCTGCTGCATCCTGTCGTTCAACAGCTTGCGGTTCGCCAGCCCGGTCAGCGGGTCGTAGTAGGCGAGGTATTCGATGCGTTCCTCAGCCTGCTTGCGCGCGGTGATGTCGGAGTTCACACCGATCATGCGTGCATGGCCAGGCCGCTTTGCATCGTGCAGCGCCATACCGCGCGCCAGCACCCACTTCCAGCTGCCATCCTTGCAGCGTATCCGGTACTCCTGCACGAATTCGGCGGACTGTCTATCCAGATGCTGCTGTACTGCATCCAGCACGCGTTGCTTGTCGTCCGGATGCACCAGCTCGCCCCAGACCGAGATCGTTGGCGTGATTTCATCATCCGCATAGCCGAGCATGGTCTTCCATCGGCTGCTGTAGAACACGTGGCCGGATTCCATGTCCCAGTCCCACAGACCATCGCCGGCGCCTTCGATCGCATAGCGCCAGCGCTGCTCGGTATCGCGCAGCGCGGCTTCGGCCTGCGCACGCGATTCGCGCTCTGCCTGCAGCGCATCCCGTACCGCTTCCACTTCGATGATGGTGTCGGCGCCGGCTGCGCGCGCTTGTCCTGCCGGCAGAGTCGCCAGCGCCTGGTACAACTGCTGACCAGTGCGGCGCCCGAGCTGCAGGCTGACGCCCAGCGCCACCACCAGCAAGGCCATCGCCCACAACATCGCTTCGATGTGCTGACGGTAGAAAACGCGCACCGGTACCGACACCGTGACCTGCCAGCGCGCGACGTCGGAGGCACTGCTCCATCGTCTGGACTGCTCGGCGATGCCATCGCTGGTGTGGGCACTACCTTCGACGCTGGCCGGATGCTGCGCCAGCAACCCGCCGGTGCTGTCGTGCACACTGACCTGCCAGTCCGGCGGCAGATGCAGCGTTGCGAGGAAATCCCGGATCGCGCGCGTCTCGACGGTGTTGAGCAGCAGCCGCCGCACGTCGCCATCGCGCACCACCGGCGCGACAACCGCGACGATGGCTTGCTGCGTGGAGCGTGCAATCACGCGATCGCCGACGGCGGGCTGACGAGACTCGATCGCATAGGGGGCGGCCGCAAAGCCTTCCGGTGTGGGCAGCTTGCGCGGCACCGCTTCGCCGAGCGGGATACTGGTCACAAAAAGAATGTTCAACGCGGTGTCGGCCAGGACCACCGAGCCACCAAAGCGACCACGAAAGTCCTGCGCTTGCCGGTACAGTCGCGGCACATCTAGCGGATCGGCCGCAGCAGAGTCGGCCAGCACTTGCAGGCCGGCGATACGTGAACGCAGATTATCGTCGAGCGCGACCCGCACATTGGTCGCGATTTGCGCGGCACGGGTGTGCGATGCTGTGTTCACATCGAATACGCGTACCGCCGAAACATAGATTGCCGCCAGTATCAACGGCACCGCACACCACAGAATCTTGCGGGTCACCAGAATGCTCAGACTCGTATGCATGCTTGCAGCCTGTTTGTTTGCGTTGGCCCGCGAGGGTCGGGGTCCAGCCATCGCGGTTGCGCAGCTTGTTTTGTCTGGCAATCGAAATTTGCACTGATTCTACGGGCGCTTGTGTAATTTCAAACGCTCGAAAAAGCGATTCACTTGCTTTGAATCAATACTTGCAGGCAAGCAGGGTGCCGCTGGTAGTGTGAAATTTACTCAGGGAAATAATGCCAAGTGACAAAAGCCGACAAGGAGCGATAATGCAAGCTCTGACGGATCACGAGCGTGAACGATGAACGGACCTGCGCATATCCCGACCGACCTTGCCAACCCCGGCGGTGCCGAACCGCGCCGCGATGCCGATTGGCTGGAGGCGCACTGGATGCCGTATACCGGCAACCGCGAATTCAAGGCCAATCCCCGGCTGATCACCGGCGCTAACGGTGCATGGCTGATCGACGACCAGGGGCGGCGTGTCTTCGATGGCTTGTCCGGCCTGTGGACCACCGGCCTCGGGCATTGCCGGCCGGAGCTGGTGGCTGCCGTCAGCCGCCAGATGGCGACGCTGGATTTTTCACCGTCGTTCCAGTTCGGTCATCCGCTGTCCTTTGCGCTGGCCAACCGCATGCGCGATTTCCTGCCGGCTGGTCTTGATCATGTGTTCTTCACCGGCTCCGGTTCGGAGTCGGCAGACACCGCGCTGAAAATGGCGCGCGCGTACTGGCGCATCAAGGGCAAGGCATCGAAGACGCGTTTCATCGGCCGCGAGAAGGGTTACCACGGCGTGAACTTCGGTGGCGGCTCGGTGGGCGGCATCGTCGGCAACCGAAAGATGTTCGGGCAGGGCGTCGAAGCGGATCATCTGCCGCATACGCTGCTGCCGCAGAACGCTTTTTCGCGCGGCATGCCGGCGCAGGGCGCCGAGCTGGCCGACGCCTTGCTGGGCCTGATCCATCTGCATGATGCATCGAACATCGCCGCGGTCATTGTCGAACCGTGGTCGGGTTCGGCCGGCGTGATCATTCCACCCGTCGGCTACCTGCAGCGGCTGCGCGAGATCTGCGACCAGCATGACATCCTGCTGATCTTCGATGAAGTGATATCGGCCTTTGGTCGTTCCGGCACCTGGACCGGCGCGGACGCATTCGGCGTCACGCCCGATATCCTGAATTGCGCGAAGCAGATCACGAACGGGGTGCAGCCGCTGGGCGCAGTGGTCGCGACAAAGGAAATCTACGACACCTTCATGCAGGCCGGCGGTCCGCATTACCTGCTGGAGTTCGCGCATGGCTATACCTACTCCGCGCATCCGGTCGCGTGCGCAGCGGCACTGGCGACCCTGGATCTGCTGCAGCAGGAGGAGGCGCTGGCGCGCGTGAACGCGCTGGCGCCGGTGCTGGAGAAAGCGGTGCATCAGTTGAAGGGAAGTCCGTACATCACCGACATCCGCAACTTCGGTCTGGCAGCGGGTATCACGGTCGCGGCCGTGCCGGGTGAACCGGCAAAGCGACCGTACGAGATTGCGATGGCAATGTGGAAGAAGGGCTTCTATGTGCGCTACGGCGGCGACACGATACAACTGGCGCCGCCGTTCATCTCGACAGCAGCCGACATCGACGCGCTGGTGAATGCGCTCGGCGAGACATTCCGCGCGCTGGACTGAGCTGGATCAGTACAGCGTATACATCACATTGATGCGCGCGACGTATTTGGGCACGTCGCCGAACACGCGGCTGCCTTCATGCAGCACGCTGGCCGGGCCGAAGCCGTGGCGGAAGAACAGTGCGGAACCCTTCTTCGGCGTCACATCCACATGGCCGCGATCCGGGCGGTACAAGCGCGTGCTACCGCCCTGCACGCCATCGTCGGGCCCGTTCAAGTACAGCAGCATCGACAGGCAGGAGCGCAGGCCCGGCCATTCGACCATGGCGCTGCGGTCATCGCTGAGACCGTAGCCGGGCCAGTCGCCGTCGGTGTGCATGTTGAACACATCATTGGCGTCATAGCGGTACATGTTGATCCGTCGCGACAGCGCCGGATGCAGGCTGGCGCCACCGATGTGCGCCGGCAGCAGGTGCGCAATGCGCTGGAACAGCGGCGCCATCGTCGACTCATCCGCGACCCAGTGCACGGCCTTGTTCATGCGCATGCCCGGAGGCGTCGCAATGCCAGGCGCTTCTTCGCGATAACCGAAGCGCTCGCTGGCCTCGATGATCGCGTCCGCTTCGCCGGCCGACAACACATGATCGATCAGGAAGGCTTGCAGGCCGCCCAGCTCGATGTCGGTGCGTAACGGTGGTTGCGGTGCTTCGGCGGCAAGGGCCAGCGGCGCGGCCGGCGTGCGGAATGCATGGATAGGCGTCATCGGCACCACGCCGCCCATTGGCAGCGAGCCGGGCATGTGCGCCACCGCGAAATGCGGCGGCCACAGGAATTCGGACTTCATTACCAGCTCCCGATATTGGGCATCGAGACCCAGGGCTCGGCCGGCGGCAACGGACGACCGGCTTGCAGCAATTCGATTGAGATGTTGTCGGGCGAGCGCACGAAGGCCATGCGGCCGTCGCGCGGCGGGCGCAGGATGGTCACGCCATGTTGTTGCAGGCGTTCGCAGCTCGCATAGATATCATCGACCGCATACGCGACATGGCCGAAGTTGCGCGCGCCGCCCAGATCTTCGTGATCCCAGTTGTGTGTCAGCTCGATCTCGGCGTCGGGGTCGCCCGGTGCGGCCAGGTAGATCAATGTGAAGCGGCCAGCGGGATTGTCAAAACTGCGCGTGACTTCCAGCCCCAGCGCATCGCGGTAAAAGCGCAGCGACGCTTCCACATCATTGATGCGCACCATCGTATGCAGGTACTTCATTGCGGCGAAACTCCGAAAAAATCGTTATAAAACAGGATTTTATCGTGTCCCGGTCAAGGCTGCCGGGAGGCTGGCCACCGGTGCCGGCTCGAAGAACTGCACCCCGCCCAGCCAGCGTTCGGCCTGCTCCGCCGGTACCGGCGGCGACGCCAGATAGCCCTGGATTTCATCGCAGCCCATCAGCCGCAACAGTCGCAGTTGCTGGGCGGTTTCGACACCCTCGGCCACCGTGGTAATGCCGAGCGAGCGAGCCAGCTGTGTCATCGCGTGGCACAGCAGATAGCTTTCGCTGTCCGGCGACAGGTTCTGCACGAAAGATTGGTCGATCTTGAGCACATCCACATTCAGCCGGTGCAGTCGCGCAAGGGATGAATAGCCGGTGCCGAAGTCATCGATCATGAGCCGCATGCCCAACTGCTCCAGCGCGAACAATTCGCGCTGCACGCTGGTGTTGTCGCCGACCATGGTCGATTCGGTCAGCTCGATCGCCAGTTGCGACGGCAGGATCGCATGCTGCGCCATGCAGCGCTGCAAATGCTCGCGGAACGCGGGCGAGGTCAGCTGTCGCGCCGACACATTGATCGATACCGCATACATACCCAGCTGACGCTGGCGCCAGCCGGCCAACATGATGCATGTGCGCTCCGCGACCCAGTTGCCGATCTCGCTGATCAGATTGCTTTCTTCCGCCAGCGGGATGAAGCGCTCCGGCGAAATCAGGCCCAGACGCGGATGCTGCCAGCGCACCAGTGCTTCGAAGCCGATCAACTGGCCCGTCAAGGCGCTCGCGCGCGGTTGCAGGTAGAGCAGCAACTGATTGTCCGACACGGCGGTGGTCAGTGCCGCTTCCAGCGTCACGCGATCGGTGATCTCGCGCTGCATGGCTTCGGTGTACATCGTCACGCGGCCCTTGCCGGTGCGCTTGGCTTCGTACATTGCGATATCCGCCGCCTGCACCAGCGAATCGGCATCGATCGCATCGCCCGGGTAGAAAGCGAGGCCGACCGAGGCGCGCGGACGCATGCCCCCCATCCCTTGTATCGGATTGATCTCGCCCAGCTTGTCCAGCAGGTGCGTCGCGATCTCGAATGCGGTGTCGCGGCTGCCGATATCGTGCAGCATCACCATGAATTCGTCGCCGCCCAGCCGCAGCACATCATCCTGCCGGCGCACCGCGCCGCGCAGGCAGGCTGCCACCTCCATCAGGAACAGGTCGCCCGCCTTGTGGCCCAGCGAATCATTGATCATCTTGAAGTTGTCGAGATCGATGAACAGCACGGCGAACTTCTGATGATTGGTCTTTGCCGCCTCGATCAGTGCCGGCAATTGCGCCTGCATCCAGCGTCGGTTCGGCAGGCGCGTCAGCGGATCCGTCAGTGCGAGGTCGCGCAGCTGGCGTTCTTTTTCCTTGATTTCGGTGATGTCGCGCAGCGTGACTGCCAGCCCGAGGTCGGCACTGACCGCGCGGCAGTGGTACCAGCGCGCATGGCGCGGCCCGGCGCGGTAGATCTCGAGTTCGCCTTCCGCGAAGCCTTCGTGCAACGCCTTTGCCAGCAGTTGTTGCACATCTTCGCGGCCACCAATCATCAGCACATCCGTCAGGGTCTTGCCAATCAGCGCTTCGCGCTCACGGCCCGACATGCGCGCGGCCTGGCCGTTGCAATCTTCGATGCGGAAGGCCGAGCGGCCATCGGCATCCGCTGCCATTGGCGACACCATGTACAGCTCTTCGCGCGCACCATCGACAGCGAGACGGAAGGTGCTGCGAATGCGCTCTTCGCGCAGCAGCCGTTCATCACGTCGCCAGTGCAGCCAGCCAAAGATGATGCAGACCAGCAGGATGATCAGCGTACCGCCGTATTGCATCACGCGGTACGCGACACGGGTCTCGTCATGTTCGCGCAGCACGTTATCGAGGTTGATGCCGATGAATGCATGCAGCGGGTAGTACTGCAGCTTGCTCCACGCAATCTGCGCCGGATTGCCATTGATGCTGCCGACAAAGACCAGGTCGCTGCCCAGCAACTCGGGTTCGCCAAGGTGCAGGCTCTTCGCGCGCTCGATACCGATCACCTGCCGCAAGAGCCATTCGCCATCCGGAAAACGCAAGGCAATCGCATCACCATCGCGCAGTTCATTGTCACCGCCAAAGCGCAGCACATCTTCAGGCAGCATCGCGATCGACACCACGCCCGCCATGTGGCCATCCGCATCATTCAGGCGACGCGACACCCGCACCAGCGGTACGTCGACGTAGCGACCCACGCCGTCTTCGACGGGATTGATCTGCAACGCCGTCGAATCGGAGTTCGCGTGATTGGCAAAGAATTTCAGGTGCAGCACCGATGCGCCGATCGCGGCGCGGTCGGTTGCGCCCTGCACGATGCCATTGGCGTCAATGAAAATCGCATTCACTGCACCATACGACGGCAGCGATGCGAACACTTGCCTGAACATGTCGCTCGATGCGCCGCGTGCATGCAGGTAGCCGATGAACCAGGCCAATTGGTCCAGCTGCTGCAAGGTGTCTTCGATCTGGCTGCGGTAGCTGGATGCGAGGCTCGCGACTTTTTCTCGGCCCTGGTTCAGCCAGGCTTCACGGCTGCGGTTCAGCGCGTACTCGGTCGCCGACATCAGCAGGCCGGTGCACAGCAAAGCGACCAGGGTCCAGGTGCGCAGCGGCCGCACCCACGGGCGCACCGGCCGCAGGGCAGTCGGGGTCGGTTTCATCCGCCGACCCCTTATCCGCGCGTGCCCTGGGACTGCAGCGCCATGATCTGGAAGTTTTGCATCCTTGCCTCGCTGACCGCGTACCACTGGTTTTGCTGGTTCTGGAAGCGGTTGTAGTGCTCGTACATCTTGCGGAAGGCTGCGCTTTTGGCGGCTTCTTCATTGAGCATTTCGCGCGCCGCTTTCAGGCTGGCCATCATCACTTCCTTCGGGAAGGCGCGCAGCTTCACGCCGCGCTTCACCAGTCGCGCCAGCGCCATCGGATTGTGCAGGTCATATTGCGCCTGCATCCATACATGCGCTTCGTAGGCGGCTGCGGTGATCGCCGCGCGATAGGCCAGCGGTAGTGCTTCCCATTGTTTCACGCCCGTGATGGCGGCCAGCTGCGAGCCGGTCTCCCACCAGCCCGGCGTGTAATAGAAGGGCGCGACGCGGTCGAGGCCCAATTTTTCATCATCAAAGGGGCCGACGAACTCGGCCGCATCGATGGTGCCTTTTTCCAGCGCCGGATAGATGTCGCCCGGCGGTATCTGCTGCGGCACCACCCCCAGTTTCTGCAGGATGCGGCCACCGATGCCGCCGACGCGGAACTTCAGTCCTTTCAGGTCATCCAGTCCGCGCACTTCCTTGCGGAACCAGCCGCCCATCTGACTGCCGGTATTGCCGCACGGGGTGGACGTGATGCCATAGCCGCGCAGGAATTCCTGCATCAGTTCGCGGCCGCCGCCGGACACATACCACGCCGATTGCTGCCGCGAGTTCATGCCGAAGGGCACGCAGGTATCGAAGGTAAAGGCAGGGTCTTTGCCGAAGTAGAAGTAGAGCGCCGTGTGGCCCATTTCGATGGTGCCGGCCTGTACCGCATCGACGACCTGCAGCGCGGGCACGATCTCGCCGGCCGGGAACACCCGTATCGTGAATTTGCCCTGCGTGATTTCACCGACGCGGCGCGCGATCAGCTCGGCGCTGCCATACAGCCATTCGAGTGATTTCGGGAAGCTCGACGCCATGCGCCAGTTGAGGGTCGGCAGTTGCTCGTTGGCGGCGGCGCTGGCGGCTGAACTTGCCATTGCGCTCGCTGCGGCTGCGGCGCCCAGGAAACTGCGTCGATGCATGGTGTCTCCCTGTTCTTGTTGTTGGCCCGGTACCTGCGCGCGGCGATGCCGCGCGGTTCGGATCTGCGAGCCATTGTAGACCAGGGGAAAGTGTTACGGTCAGCGCCACCCGTGGCCGTAGCCACCCGGCCCCCGATGGTGATGATGGTGATGGCCATAGCCGCCTGACGACCAGCGCAGCGTGATGCCGCTGCTGTACGACGGCCGGTAATACGGACCCCAGGTCGGGCCGTAATACGACGGATAACCGACGGCGGGATAGACCACGGTCGGGTAGCTGGTAATCACCGGCGGTGCGACCACCACCGGCGGTGACGGTACCGTGCTGACGATTTGCGGGGGTGCCGGTGCCGGCGCCGCTGCAGCCGGTGCGATCGTGATCGGCAGGTAAGCACCGGGGTCATTCGGCATCTGCACCGAATACTGCTTGCCGGCATATTCGTAGGTCACGTTGTAGGCCACGACGCGGTTTTCGTACACGGCCTGGTCGGTACAGGTGGTGACCGGCTGCGCGACGGGTGCCGGCGCGCCCTCGATGCGGTCGCCGAGGATGGCACCGCCGAGCACACCGATCGCGGTGGCGGCCGCATTGCCCATGCCGCCGCCAATCTGGCTGCCGACCGCACCGCCTGCAATCGCGCCCATCAGCGCACCGGCGCCCGATTTCGGTGCCTGCGTGACGACAGTACTGTTATTGCAGACCTGGCGCGGAACGGCGACCTGTTGCATTACCGGTGTGGTGGAGATCACGCGCGCCATTTCCTGTTGCTGTGCGTGCGCGGCCAACGGCGCGCACAGCAGCAGCGCGAACGGCGCAGCGATAGCCACGCGGGCGGTGGCACGGGGGGAAATCCGGGTGCTCAGGGCTGTCATACATCCTCCGCTGGGTTGGACGCCGGGTCAGAGCCAACAGTGCCCCGGCCCGCGTCATGCCCCGCAGAGTAACGCCGGGCTGCAGCCCGGCAATGCCTGATTACAATTCGATACAGGAATGAAAGTCTGAATGACGGCCTGAATGACAGTCTGAATGACAACCTGAACGACAGCGTTCAGATCTGCGCCAGTTGCGGCTTCACGCCGCGCAACACGCGTGACAGCGTGCCGAACTCACGTGCGACGCGGTTGAACAACTCGTCGATCGGCCGCGTGACGGCGGCAGCGTAGCCATATGCGGTCTGGCCGAGTTTTTCGTAATAGTCAGGGCTGACCAGCCGTGCGCGGTTGACATCCCACGCATCGACGAACAGGCAGCTGTCGCCGATCTGCCGGAAATCATCTTGCGTGCGCGCGTGCGTGAATTCGAGGCACAGCACCGCCGGTGGGAAGCGCCGGTTGCGGAAGTTGCGCGCCATCATGTAGACCAGGTAGGCCTCTAGCTCCTCGTCCAGATACAGCTGGCTGCGGTTCTCGCACTCCATCACGATTTCCCAGCTGGCGCGGATATAGGGTTGCCAGTTCATCGATGACCCTCCCCTTGGTAAACGATGCTTCTGCACTGCGCAGCGCGTTGCACGAACAAACTTACACCGAAAAAATTCTCTTGATCAAGAGAATTGCAGCAACTTTCTTGACCTTTATCGATATTCGCCCCACATAGGGCTGGCACTCTATTGACGCGAGTGCTGATCGCACGCTGATTGCACATTGACTGCACATTGACTGCACATTGACCGCACGCTGACCGCACGCCTGTACGGTGCCGACCTTGCGCCGACCTCGCGCCGCATCTAGCCGCATCGCGCCACCATGGGCCAAGCTGAGCCGGCTTTGGCCTCCTGTTCAGCGCTTGCATTCCGGCGTCATTGCCTATGCTTGCTGGCGAGTCTGGACGACTGTGTCCGACCCTCTTGATCAGCATGTTTCACGCATCGCGGCCGCGTCCGGAATCTGACGTTGACGCGCCTTCATCGCCACGCAACAAGAACAGGACATCTCATGTATGGATTGGTAAACCGCGCGTTGCAGCAACTGGTCTGCACCAGCAAGGGCGAGGACACCTGGCGCCAGATACGGCAACAGGCGGGCGTCGAAGACGAGGTGTTCATGCGCATGGACTCTTACCCGGACGAGATGACGTATCGACTAATGCATGCGGCCTCGGATGTGCTCGACACCACGGTGCCGGCGCTGCTGCGCGAGTTCGGCCGTTACTGGACCCGCTATACGCTGGTCGAAGGCTATGGCGCAATGCTGCATGACCTCGGCCCCACCTTTCAGGAAGCGCTGACCGCGCTCGACAGCATGCATGCGCGGGTATCGCTGCTGTATCCGTCGCTGAAGCCACCGATGTTTCGCGTGACCGATGTCACCCCTGACAGCATGCGCCTGCATTACTACTCGAAACGCTCGTCGCTCGGGCCGATGGTGCATGGTCTGATCGAAGGCCTGGCCGAACGCTTCGGCATCGTGATCGATGTGGTTCATGTGTACGCGAAAGACGACACACATGACCACGACCGTTTTGACATCCGCATTCTGGGAAGTTTGTCCGATGCCGCATGAACTGATGCAGGCGCTGGCCAGCCAGAGCACGTCGCCGACCGCGACGATGATGCGCTGGGCCGAAGCCTTTCCGTTTGCATTCATCATCGATGCATCCTGCCGCATCGTTGCCGCCGGCGAGCTGCTGCGCAGGATCTGCCCGGAAGTCACCGCCCATCCGCGGCTGGACGAGTGCTTCCTTGCGGCCAACAGCCAGCTGCACAGCGATATCGCGCGGCTGGCTGCCGACAGCGGGCAACTGCTGATCCTCAACCGCCGGCTCGGTGGCGCAGTGCCACCGTTGCGTGGCCAGTGGATGGCAGTCAGCGACACCAGCCTGATGTTCATCGGTTGGCCCTGGGTCACGTCCTTTGGTCAGCTCGGCGAGCTGGGCATCAAGCTGTCCGAGATACCGCCACACAACCCTCTGGCCGAAATGCTGATGCTGTTGCAGACCAATCGCAATGCGATGGATGATGCGCGCGACCTTGCGAATGCCTTGCGCGAGCGGCGTCGCGAGCTGGAAGAAGCGAACAAGGAGCTGGCGCATCGCGCGTTCCATGATGCACTCACCGGCTTGCCCAACCGGCTGATGCTGCGCGACCGCCTGTCGCAAGCGCTGATGCGCGCACAGCGCAATGGCACGGTGCTGGCGGTGTTGTACATCGACCTCGATCGTTTCAAGACCATCAATGACACGCTGGGCCATCGCATCGGGGATGCCGTGCTGCGTTCGGTCGCGACCCGCATCAGCAGCCAGCTGCGCAAGTCGGATACTGTCGCGCGCGAGGGCGGCGATGAATTTCTGGTCTTGCTGGAGGAAGTCGGCAATGCCCATCATGCCGCCAGCGTTGCGGCCAAGCTGCTGCACAGTCTCGGACAGCCACATCCGATCGAAGGCCAGACCCTGTATTGCAGCGGTAGTATCGGTGTCGCGATGTTCCCGGACGACGGGCAATGTGCGGAAGAGCTGATCAAGCATGCCGATGCCGCGATGTTTGATTCCAAAAGCGATGGCCGCAACCAGGTTCATTTCTTTTCGGAAGAGAGCTGGAGCCGGCTCGCACGCCGCTTCACGCTTGAAGCGGAATTGCGTACCGCGATCGATGAAGACCAGTTCATCATTCACTACCAGCCGCAAGTGGAGCTGGCCGGCAACCGCATCAGCGGCGCCGAAGCACTGATACGCTGGAAGCATCCGGTACGCGGCATCGTGCCGCCACTGGAATTCATTCCGCTGGCTGAAGAGCTGGGCTTGATCGTACCGATCGGCGACTGGGTGCTCAATCAGGTATGCGCACAGATCAAGGACTGGCTGAATCGCTACGGCTGGAGCCCGTCGGTGTCCGTCAATATCTCGGCGCGGCAATTGCAGGACCAGGGTTTTGCGCAGCGGGTCGAAGCGATTCTTGCACACCATCGCCTGCCGCCACAGCTGCTCGAACTCGAGCTGACCGAGCATTCGCTGATGCAGCAGCATGAGCGCGCATCACACCTGCTGGCCGGGCTCAAGCAGCAGGGCGTCCGCCTGGTCTTGGATGATTTCGGTACCGGCTACTCGAACCTGATGACCCTGTTCAGCATGCCTTTCGACATGCTGAAGGTCGATCGCGCATTCGTCAGCGGCATCGAGACCGATGCGCCGAGCCGTGCACTGGTCGACATGATATTGACGCTGGCACGCCAGCTGCAGTTGCAAGTGGTGGCCGAGGGGGTGGAGACCAGTAGACAGCAAACGCTGCTGGCCGATCTCGGCTGCGAGTTTGTGCAGGGCTACCTGCATGCGCCGCCGCTGCCTGCTGCCGGCTTCGAGGCGATGGCCTTCGGCAGCCGTTCGATCGCGGCCTAGCGGATACGACTTCGCGCATCAATTAACTAGCGCACAAGAACCAGCGCATACGAATCAGCGCAGGAGATTCAGCGCAGGAGATTCAGCGCACAAGATTCAGCGCACAAGATTCGGCGTACAAGATTCGGCGTACAAGATTCGGCGTACGAGATTCGGCGTACGAGATTCGGCGTACGAGATTCGGCGTACGAGATTCGGCGCACAAGATTCAGCGCAAGCGACTGCCCATGTTTTCCTGAGGCGCGACCGGTTGCTCGGGTTGCATGCGTCCATCACCGCTGCTGCCATCAGAACTGTCGCCTTTACTCCCACCCGTACTGCCCCCTCCGCTGGATCCGCCGCTGTGGCCACCATGGTTGCCACCACCGCTGCTGCCAGCCGGCGCACCTTGCTGCGTTCCGCTTCCTGACGGGCCGGCCGGCTTCGGCGTGGCTTCCGAGGTCGGGGCGGCTTCCGCGCCACCGGTCAGCGTGTGCGTGCTGCCCGATTGCTGGCTGCCGCGTTGTCCCCAGCCCGAGCTGGTGCAGGCCGCCATCGTCAGCACGGAAGCCGATGCGACCGCGATCATCAAAATTGTCTTGCGCATAGCAGGTCTCGCAGGTGTGTGATCGTGATCCCACGTTAAGCGCGGGCGCAGCACAGCGATTGAGAGCGCTCAAGCGCACCGCAGTCTCGCTTGCATGGTCGATATGAAGCGTGCGGCTCATCGCGACCTGATTGAAACGTGTCAAATGATCGCGATTGCGATCACTGCGGCGAGAAAGCTGTCGCGCATTTCCTGTCTATACGCCGGGAGGGTAGCGAACGCTGCCTGCTTTCAGGAGATCACGATGGCTATCAGGATGCCGATCAGGATGGTGATCAGAGGGACGATCACGTGCGTGCTGGCTTCATGGACGATGGCGGCTGTCGCGCAGGGCGGCATGCCCGCACGTGGCGACACTTTGCAGAAGCTGGAGGCCTTCCGTTCCACTGGCGGCCCGATGACGCTCGAGACCGTGCCGCAAGGCGGCCCGCGTGCGGAGGCGTTACGCCGCAATCTGCAAAAGATCAAATTGCCCCCCGGCTTTCGGATCGACCTGTATGCGCTGGTGCCGGATGCGCGGCTGATGGCGGTCGGCCCGTCCACCGGCATCGTGTTCGTCGGTACGCGCAAGAACCGGGTGTGGGCCGTGACCGATCGCACCCGTACCCGCGTGGCGGATGAAGTGAAGGTGTTCGCGCCCGGCATTGATTTCCGGGTGCCGAATGGCGTGTGCTTTTCACCGGACGGCTTCTTGTTCACGGTCGAGCACAACCGCGTGCTGATGTTCCCTGCCGCCGAATTCTTTTACGAGGGTGGTGATGTCGCGATCGGTCAGGTGGTGCCGCAGGGGCAGCTGATACCGCCGGATGAAGAAAGCTTCAACCATGGCGCGCGTGCATGCCGCATCGGTCCTGACAACAAGCTTTACATCACGCTCGGCCAGCCCTTCAATGTGCCGCCGAAGGAAAAGCTCGATCTCTACCGGCGTATCGGCATCATGGGCATCGTGCGCATGGAGCGCGATGGCAAGAATCGTGAAGTGGTCGCACAGGGTGTGCGCAACTCGGTCGGCATGGACTTCAATCCGCGCGACAAGACGCTGTGGTTCACCGACAACCAGGTCGATGGCATGGGCGACGACCAGCCGCCGGGCGAGATCAATCGTCTCAGCAAGCCGGGGCAGGATTTCGGCTTCCCCTGGTATGGCGGCGGCAAGGTACGCACCCATGAATACAAGGGCGAGAATCCCCCTGCCCATGTCGTTTACCCGGAGTCGGAGACCACGCCGCATGCAGCCGACCTCGGCATGAGCTTTTATCGCGGCGCGATGTTCCCGGACAAATACCGCAACGGCCTGTTCTCAGCACAGCACGGGTCATGGAACCGTACCACGCCGGTCGGCGCGCGCGTGATGTTCACGCCGGTGCGGCCGGATGGTACGGCCGGCAAGACGGAGGTATTCGCGGAAGGCTGGCTGACATCGTCGAATGAATTCCTCGGCCGTCCGGTCGATGTCGCGAACCTGGCCGATGGCTCCTTGCTGGTATCGGATGACTATGCGGGCGCAATCTACCGGATCTCGTATGCGGGCGAAGCGGGCACCCGATGAAACATGTGCAGCCATCCGTATCGCAGCACCTGCGCGCGTTGACAGCGGTGCTGTGTGCAGGGTTCGCAGGGTTTGCACTGTTCTGCACCGGACATGCCGTCGCGGCCGATGCGAATGCCGGCAAGGCTCGCGCTGCGCAATGCGCGGCTTGCCACGGGCCGGACGGTATCGCGGTGCTGCCAGAAGCGCCGAATCTCGCCGGTCAGGTCGAGGGCTATCTGGTCAAGTCACTGAAGGATTACCGCAGCGGCGCGCGCAAGCATGAACAGATGGGCGTGATGGCCAAGGGCTTGTCCGACCGCGACATCGACAACCTGGCCGCGTATTACCACCAGCTGCCGGCCGGCGGACGGGGTGCCGCCCGCTGATGCCATTCCGGCATGTGCGCCGCATGTGTGCGGCCTGAGCGCGGCATGGGGCGCAAATTCATGCAGATTCGGGCCGCGCGGGTTTGTTCCGCGCCCTCGAATGCTTTATATTTCCAGCAATTAACACTTTAGCGAGCCGGCTTGCTGCCGATTCTCCTTGGGATAGCCGCATGGCGGGCTGCGCCATTCGGCGCCGCCGCTAGCGGCCAACCCGAGCGCTTTCCCGACCATGGCTGACGAAGACAAGAAACCGGACGAACAGGACGCCGCCGCTGCTGCGGCTGCGGCCGAGGGCGCGCCGGCCGAAGCACCGCCCGCCGAAGAAGCGCCGCCTTCGCCCCCCGTCATCTGGAAAAAGGTGGTCGAAGAGGGCCATGCGGGCGCGCATGGCGGTGCCTGGAAGATTGCGCTGGCCGACATGATGACGGCGATGATGGCGTTCTTCCTGCTGATGTGGCTGCTCGGCGCGACGCCGGAAGACCAGCGCCAGGGCGTGGCCGAATACTTTCAGGCGACCGAACTGAAGGAATCCGGCATGGGTGAGACCGCCGGCTCGAACGGCATGTTCGGCGGCCGCTCGGTCATTGACCCCGAGTCACTGCCCTCCGACCCGCAACAAGCGTCGCTGATGGAGCGCGTGACGCCGCGCACCGAAGCCGGCAAGGGCGATGATCGTGGCACCTCGCAGAACGACAAGCCGAATCCCAAATACGCAAAGAACCTGACCGAAGAAGAAAAGCAGCAGATTGCGGCGCAGGCGGAAAAGGAAAAACTCGACAAGCTGGAAAAAGAAATCCAGGAACAGCTGGCCGAGAATCCGCAACTGTCCGACCTCAAAGGTCAGGTCAGCTTCACGCGCGAAAAAGACGGGCTGCGCATCGACATCATCGACAAGGCCAATTTCTCGATGTTCGGCAGTGGCAATGCCAGCATGCAGCCGCGTGCAAAACAGTTGATCAATGAAGTGACGAAAGCGCTGGCCGGCATGCCGAACAAGATGGCCGTCAAGGGCCATACCGACAGCGTGCCTTTCCCCGAGGGCAGCGAACGCACCAACTGGTCCTTGTCGATCGAACGCGCCGAAGCCACGCGCCGCATGCTGGAGCAGGGCGGCGTCGGCACCGGTCGCATCGCGCGCATCGAGGGTGTGGCCGACACTGCGCCGTTCAACCCGAACGACAAGGGCGATCCGCGCAACCGCCGCATCAGCATCACGGTGCTGTACAACGAGCCGCCGCTCGCGAAATAAGCGGCGGGCAAGCAGCGGCCAGCACCAGCAAACAGCGGCCAGTACCAGCAATCACCAGCAGGCACCAGCCAGCAGACGCAAGCCGCAAGCCGCAAGCCGCCGCACCACCTCAGTCGCGGCGGAACACTTTCACCATCCACGCATAGATCGCAGCGCCGGCCACCAGGGTCAGCGCCGCCACTTGCAGCGACCAGGAAAAACCGGTCGCATGATCGGGCGCGCGCGCCAGCAGCGCCGCTGCGACCGGCGGGCCGACGATCTGGCCCAATGCAAACGCGGCCGACAACAAGCCGATGATGGCCGATGCCGATTGCGGATGCAGCCGTCGCCCGACCTGCATCGCAAAGAAAGTGATCGCCGTGAAGGGCAAGCCCACCAGGATGCTGCCGAGCGCAAAGCCGGCCAGGGTCGGCAGCCATTCGCCCATCATCACGCCGGCCGCCTGCATCAGATAACAGCCCACCAGCAACCAGCGCTGGTCCACCCGCGCCGGTATGCGGGATGCCAGCACCGCACCCACGGCCACGCCAACGCCGAGGATGGGCCAGAACAAATCCAGCCACACCGAGCCCGGCAGCGCAGCGCGCGCAATCACGGGCAGGAAGGTCGCGGTGATGATGTAGCCGAAACCAGCCAGCCCGTAGGCCAGCGTCAACGCGGCTTTCTCTGCACTACCACCGTGCGCGGACGAAGCCGCTGTGGCGGCCGGCAGTGGCAGCGTGTCGTCATGCGTGAACACCGGCCACACCAGCAGCGTCAGCAACGCGGCGAGCACACCAAAGGCTTGCCAGCCGGATGCCGATGCCCAGCCCAGCTGCACCATCACCGTCGCCAGCAAGCCACTGACGGCAATACCCACCCCCGGTCCGGCATACACGATGCCGCCGGCCTGCGGCGCATGCAGGCGCGCCAGATGGCCGAGGCACCAGGCCGACGTAAACACGAATGCTACCGACGATGCGACGCCGGCCAGAAAGCGCAGCCACGGCCACGCATGTGGCGCTGGCACCGCCATCGCGGCGGTCAGCACGCAGGTGGCGACCAGCGCCAGTCTCAACAGGGTGGACGGGCGCAGCGGCGCCAGCGACAGTCGCTTCCACAGCGCCGGCTGGAAAGTGCACAACAAGGCACCGAGCAGGTAACCCGCATAGTTCACGCTGGCCAGCCAGCTGGCAGCGGCAATATCGAGCAGGCCGTCATGCAGCATCATCGGCATCAGCGGCGTGAACGCGAAGCGGCCGATGCCCATCGCGATGGCAAGCGACAGCGTGCCGGCCAGTGCCACCAGCAGCGGCCGGTCTTGCAGGCGGGGACGGGAACATTCGGGAGCAGACGGGGCAGGATTCACACGGGGATTGTAGTCGCATCGTGCGCCGGTCCGGCAATTCATCGATGACGCATGCAGGACGTATGCAGGACGTATGCAGTAAGTAGGCATGACGCATTCATGCCGAATGCACTACGCATGTACCGCGCATGCACCACGAATTCACCACGCATTCACCACGCATTCACCACGCATTCACCACGTATTCCGGACGCAAGCACGCTACAACGCAAGCGCAAGCCCGGTGCAGCGTCGCGGTGACTGCACCGAAGGTGCAACGCAAGCCCGACCCGAGCAGGGATTGTGCGCGCACAATCGCCGTCGCATGGCGGGGACTAGACTGGCGCTGCGTTCCTTACCACGCTGCTGCTGGGTTCATCCGCTGATACTCAGCTGTGCCATTCCGCTACTACGCTGCGACGCTTACGCACAAAGATCGTCATGGCCACTGAAGAACTGCTGTCACCGATCGTGCTGCCGCGCAGCGATGTGCTTGCGTATCCGCGCGGCTACGTCGCCGATCCTTATCCGTCGCCGGATGCACCGGAGCGCTTCCGCGCGTGGTTTGAGCTTGAAGGCTGCATCGTGCTGCGCAATGCGGTGCCGCCTCGGCTGTGCCAGGCGGGCATCGATGCGTTCCGGCGCGAAGTGCTGCCTGACCGGCTCGGCTTTTTCGAGCGCCATGCATCGGGCAGGTACGAGCGCCATACCTATACGGCCGCCGGCTTCATGCAGTATCCGATCATGAATGTGCAAGACCTGTCGGTGCGCAAGTACGCAGCCTTTCGTCGCGCTGGCCTGAACCTGCTCACGCACCCGGCGATACAGCGCGCGATGCGCGTGCTGTGCGGGGAGCCGGCGCGCATCGTGCACACCATGTACTTCGATGGCAACCAGACTACCTGGGCGCACCGCGACGGCCATTACATCGACTCCGGTCATGCGGGTCGCATGATCGGTGTCTGGGTCGCAGCGGAAGACATCGATCCGCAAGCGGGGCGCTTCTTCGTGCTGCCGCGCAGCCACCGGCTGCGGGTACCCGGCGAAGAGGCGGACCCGAATTCGCCCGAGTACAAGCGATGCATGGCCGACTTCGTGCGCAATGGACCACTCGATTGCCTGGCGCCGGTGCTGCGCCAGGGCGATGTGTTGTTGTGGTCGTCACAGGCGATTCATGGCAGCTTGCCGACCGACGATCCGCGCTGCTCGCGCCGCTCGTTCACGGCGCACTACGTGCCGCAGTCCCATCCTTACCAGTGGCATGTACGGCCGCAGGTGTCACGCCGCAGCATGCGCATTAACAAGGTGGAGATCATCCTGCATCGCGATGACAGCCATTGGCTGTCGCGCCTGCGCCATACCGTGCGCGATGACTGGCCGCGCATGTATGGCGTGCTGCAGCGTGCACGCCGACGATTGATTCGACGATTGATGGCCTGATCAGAAGATTGCGTTGATCAGCGGGCTGCGTCGATCAGAACGGCGCGTTGTCCGTGCGCTGGCATTTGCCCGTCATCAGCGTCAGTTTCTTGTCGTTGCCAAGGTCCAGCCACTGACTGAACTCGCCAGTTTTGCGGTCGAGCTCCGCATGTTCGCCCTGGATGGTGAGGCCATAGCGTTTGAACATCGCCTGCCGCACGATTTCCAGCTTGTCGCCCTGCACATGCAGCGTGCCCTTGCGATTGAGCGAGATCGCATATTCACCGGCATAGGCGCCGGTCATTTCATCGAGGTCAATCACCACCGGCAGTGGCAGGCGGCTGGTTTCGAACGGCTGGTCCAGTCCATCCACCGGGCGCTGCACGACCACGTCGCACACGGCTTCCAGTTTGCCGCGCGTCTGGTAATGCGCTTCCTTGCTGTTGCCGAGGTTGATCGTGATCATGCCCATCAGGTAGGCGACCAGCACCACGGCGATCAATATCACCAGCAACAACACGGCGGTTTTGCTCTTGCTCATGGCAGTACTCCGCGCGCAGCCATCGCTGGTGGCGGGCTGGTGGTGCCGGCGGTGCCGGTCGCTGAGGCCGCTGCATGCAACTGCTGTTGCACATGCGCGAGCAGGCCGTCGCACGCATCTTCGATCAGGTCCAGCACATGCATGAAGCCGGCTTCGCCGCCGTAATACGGATCGGGCACCACGGTGGCTTCATGGCGGCGGCAGAATTCGGTCAGCCGGCGCAGCTTGCGGCGCTGCGATGGCGGACAGCGCTGCTCGGTCAGGGCGAGGTTGTCCCAGTCCATCGCCAGCAACAGATGATGACGCTCGAAATCTTCATCCCGGATCTGGCGCGCACGCAGGTCGGACAAGTCATAGCCGCGCATCGCGGCTGCGCGTTGGCTGCGCTGGTCGGGCGGATCGCCCGGGTGGTAATTGTGGGTGCCGGCCGAATCGACCTGCACGCAGTGCTCGAGCCCTGCACGCCGCACGCGGTCGCGGAACACGCCATGCGCGGTGGGGCTGCGGCAGATATTGCCCATGCAGATGAACAGCACGCTGAAATCGGCTGACGTTGCGTGCAGCAAGGAAGTCGCTGTCATTGTTCTTGTCCTGGCATCGGCCCGGGGGATGGGCGATGCGTCTCCTGATCGCGTTAGCGCTTATGATGCCACGAATTCCCTGACGGAGACCTGCATGACGCCCGACGCCACGTCCGACCGAACCCTGCCGCCTGCCGCCGCCGATGGCGGCGCGGATGCAGGCATGACGCCGCGCAGCCGCGTGAAGGCGATCCTGGTCGGCTCGGTCGGCAACCTGATCGAGTGGTACGACGTGTATGCGTACACCGCATTTGCGCTGTACTTCGCGCCGGCGTTTTTCCCGTCCGGCGATCCGGTCGCGCAGCAGTTGTCGGCGGCGGCGGTGTTTGCTGCCGCATTCATTGTGCGCCCGCTGGGCGGCTTGCTGTTTGGCTGGGTCGCGGACCGGTATGGTCGCCGTCGCTCGCTGATGGTGTCGGTGCTGCTGATGTGCTTTGGCTCGCTGATGATTGCAATCAGCCCCACCCATGCCGAGATTGGCGCCGCAGCGACCGTGATCCTGGTCGTCGCACGGTTGTTGCAGGGTTTGTCACAGGGCGGCGAGTATGGCGCGAGCGCGACCTATCTGGCGGAAATGGCGGGACCGAAACAGCGCGGCTTTTATTCCGGCGTCTGGTACACCACACTGATCGGCGGCCAGCTGGCCGCGATCTTGCTGCTGCTGGTGCTGCAACAATGCTTCCTGACTGCGGACGAGCTGCGCGCCTGGGGCTGGCGCATACCATTCGCGATTGGTGCAGTGCTCGCGCTGTATGCGCTGTTCATGCGGCGTGACATGCATGAAACCGACCACTATCAGGCAGCCCGCGGCGGCAGCGGTGCCGAGCATGCTGGTACCGGTGCTGGTGCCGATACCGGTGCCGGTACCGGTACCGGTACGGCTACGGCAGTCAATAACGGGACCGGCGGCGGGTCGGGCGCATGGCATGGCGCTGCCTCGGGTGCCGGCACGATGAAGGCATTGTTCGCGCACTGGCGCGAACTGCTGCTGGTGGTCGGCATCACGATTGGTGGCACCAGTGCGTTCTACACGTACACGACCTACATGCAGAAATTCCTGAAGCTGTCGGTCGGCCTCGATGATGCGCAGGTGACGGCGGTGGTGCTCGGCTATCTGGTGTTCGCGCTGCTGCTGCAGCCGCTGTATGGCGCATTGTCGGACCGCGTCGGCCGCAAGCCCCTGCTGCTGTGGTTCGGCATCATGGGCGTGCTGTGCACGGTGCCGCTGTTGACCACGCTGTCGCAGGTGAAGAGCCCGTGGCTGGCCTGGCTATTGATCTGTGGCGCGTGGGTGATCGTGTCCGGCTACACCGCGATCACCGGCATCATCAAGGCAGAATTGTTCCCGACTTCGGTGCGCGCGCTTGGCGTCGGCGTGCCGTATGCACTGACGGTATCGATCTTTGGCGGCACCGTGGATGCAGTCGCCCTCAGCTTCAAGCAGGCGGGCATCGAAAGCGGCTTTTACTGGTATGCGACCGGCTGCATCGCGGTATCGCTGCTGGTGTACCTGCGGATGCCGGATACCTTGAAGACGTCAAGGATGGAACAGCATCATTGACGACACGGGATCCCGGCGTTCGCCGGGATCCCGTTGCAAGGTTCGCAGCCATCGTAGTGCCATCGCGGAGAACACCGGGATCCGGCGTCGTTCACTGATCGTCAATCGTCGATCGTCGATCGTCGATCTTCAATCTTCAATCTACGATCACATGAAGTTCCGGGTATGCAGACCCGACAGCCGCTCCGCCTCCTCCGGCGCAAAGCCCAGACGTGTGAGCCGCGCCTTGCGGCCGGTACCCATGTCCTGCTTCAGCTGCTGCACCCGAGCAAAGCCCTGCGCGATCGCTGCCGGTGTGGTGTCGCCGGCGGCAAGGAAGATCAGTGCATCGAACACTTCTTCATTCAGCCCTGCACTGGACGCCAGCACGTCATAGCGCTGCTCGACCGCAGCACGCAGCGAAGCGATGTAGCCCGGGTCTTGCGACAAGCGATATTCGAGATGGGCCATGCCGAAAGCGACATGGCGTGCTTCGTCGCGCGCGACCAGTCGCGCGATGTGCGACGTGATCGGATCCGGCGCGTACTGGTGCAGGAAGTTCAGCAGGTTCACGAAGCTGCCTTCGCCAAGCACCGACAGCAGGAAGGCGCTGCTGGAAAAATCGCCGGCTTCGAACAGCGTCTTCAGCGATGCCTGCCCGCCAGCGCCGGACAAAGCCGGGTTCGCGCGCCTGAGCGTCGCACGGCGCGTGAACACTTCCACATGGCGCGCTTCATCGGCGCACTGTATGGCCAGCAGCTGCATCACTTCGCGGAAATGCGGGTGCACATGACCCAGGTGGCGTGCCGGTACCAGCAGCGCCGCATTCTCGTTCTCGATCAGGTAGGTCATCACCTGAACGACGGCGTCTTCGATCTCGTCCGGAAGCGTGAATGGCGTGTCCCATGCGATGGCCGTTGCCGGATCCCATTGCCCGGCC
>JACCDN010850357.1_pt1 | contig 93820 bp, 74 predicted proteins | sample 7441691 | NCBI WGS metagenome assembly JACCDN01 (sample SAMN15323439, study PRJNA562643) | freshwater metagenome | isolation source: river surface water | place: USA:Blue River Watershed | collected 2017-08-16 | reverse complement strand
GTCGGGGTCGCGGGTTCGAATCCCGTTTCTCGCTCTTTTGAGCTCGAGTGGTGGAATCGGTAGACACGCCGGACTTAAAATCCTGTGGGCATTTGCCCGTGCGGGTTCAAGTCCCGCCTCGAGTACATTATTGTGAAATTAACCCTTGATTCTTAACGGATTGAGGGTTTTTTGTTTTTATAAGATTTACATTTTTTCGGGATGTAGCTCAGTTGGTAGAGTACTCGTCTGGGGGGCGAGAAGTCGCAGGTTCAAGTCCTGTCATCCCGACAAAACCCATTTGAAGGGTTCATTCATTTTCCAAATCTTTCAAATGATGTTCTAGTGCTTTGACCGAAATCTGGATTTCCCAGATCAAGAGCCCCAATGATATGAGCAAGGACAACAATGCAATTCCGAAAAGCCATACAGCAAGAAAATCTAGTTTCACATACAATAAAAACATCGACAATACACAAAGCAAAAGACTCAAAATCCCAAATATTTGCATCGAACGGGTGAGGTAGAGGCGCTTTCTCAGGTTAACAATTTGTTCTTTTAACATGCGGTCGTTGTGTTGCTTATATTCGTTATGGAGCGTTCTAATTAAGCTAGCGTAGGCCAAAAATCGATTGGTGTAGGCTAACATAATCAATGAAATAGAAGAAAACAATAAGGCTGGAGTGGTTAAAGAGAGCTGAAGCATGAGACTATACTTATAGTAATTTATACAATAACAATGGTTTGTTGCAAAATGTTGAACTTTACCTTAAAATTGAATTTGATGCCCCTCAGACAATTCCCCACTTCTCAATTCAACCCCGTTCGGCCCCTTACCCTGAAAGGTAAATTTTTGGTGGGGTTGGTGCGCTTGTTATTCAAGATTCGCAAAACATTAGGCGGAAAGGATTGGTTGCATCCGATGAAAGGGCACCACGAGGACCCAAGGAAGATGAACTTTCGGCAGCAACTTTATTTTGGCTACAAATATTATTTCCAGGCCATCCTCAATGGAGATGAAGGTGCAGGGCTCGAACAGCACTTTCAAAGTCAAGGCGCAAAGTTTGAAAATAAAGACACTTCGAATAGCAGCCAAAAAATTACACTCAGTGCTGGCGGCGACCTCATGCCCTACTTCTGTATTACTTCTGAGCAATGCAAAAATCTTTGGGAAGAATGCGGGGACTTTTTTTTCGATGCCGACCTAGTTGTTGGTAATCTGGAAACGCCGTTGAACCCAAAAAAACCGGCGTCACTTGTGCCGGAGGTCATGCTGAGCAATATGTACTTCAATGCCAACCAAGATATGTTTGCGGTATACTCGGGTCTTGGCAAATACAAAGGTTTTGATGTCTTGGCGACAGCCAACAACCATTCTTTGGATCAGGGTGAAGATGGCGTGGTACAAACAATTGAATTTTTGGATCAAAAAGGGATTCAACATGTAGGTACTGCTCGGTCGGAAAACGAGCGCGATGCCTTTCCAATTATCGAAAAGAACGGAATCAAAATCGCCTTTTTATCCTATACGTTTTCATTGAACGCCTTAGTTTGTCCGGAAGGGAAAGCATACCTGGCCAACCACCTAAATTTAAACGAAGCAAACCCAGACTTATCTTTGATCGTGCACCAAGCCCAATTAGCTCGGCAAAAAGGTGCTGAATTCCTGGTGGCGTTTTTACACATGGGCTGTGCGTATCAGCCGTATCCGTCGCAGACTATCATAGACAACATGCAGCAAATTTGCAGGCAAACAGGTATAGATTTGGTACTTGGTGGTCATCCGCACAATGCACAACCAATTGAATTTCTGGAGATCAAGGATCCGTTCAGCGGGCGGCAAAAACAAAGTACGATAATTTATTCGCAGGGCGACTTTGTAGCTTATGATATCCATAAATGGTGCAAACTGCCTTTGTTGCTGAAATTCGACATTGCAAAAATCAATGGGGAGGTAGTGATTTCAGCTATCCGCGCCAAGCTTTTTTACAATTATGCGCAGCTCAAAAATGGAAAAGTAGAATCATTGAGATTACTGGATTATGCGCATCTGAGAGAAAATTCAAACATTTTGGCAACTGATTTGCCTGCCCAACACGAATTTGAAGAATTGAGCTATTTTGCCGAGGCGTTTTTATTGAAGGGTAATTTGGAGCGCTTTTTAGTAAAAGAAGAGCGCGATGGCAAAGGCAATGAACAAGACGCCAATCAGCCTATTCACGAGTTGTAAAAACCGATCAGTAATGTAAGGTTTCAAAAAGGAGGCGCTCCAAGAAATCAGGCACTCCATCAAAAAAATAGCACTCAACGCGCCTGTAAAATAAATGGTTGCTTGGGGCACTTCATATTTAGCCACGGTTTTAAGCTGGGTCGTGACAGCCAACCAACCGATATAATTCCCAGGATTCAGGATGTTGAGTAAAAAGCCCATTGAGCTGAACTTCAAAAGTTGTTTCTTTTCTGTTTGAGGATAAGCTGCTTTGTCTTTTTTGAGCAAATTCGACAAGCCATAAAACAGTAAAAACAGCGCACCACAAATACGTACGATCAAATCGGTTGTGCCTCCGGGCGGAATCAGCTCTGCATTGAACCAGCTTAAGGTGATCAGTATCAGGTCAGAGGCAATCACGCCCAAAGCAATGAAAACACCCGTGCGAAAGCCGTAGTCAATGCTATTTTGCACCAAAGCAAAGAAGACCGTTCCGAGCATAACACTCATCACCATCCCTGTTAAAAAACCATACATTAGTGTTTCTGTCACGCTTGTTGCTTTTTGATTAGCGACCCAAAGCTATTTAATTATTTCCTGTTCGGGGCTAGAATGAAGTGAATTAGGGTCATTTAGACAATAATTCTTAACTTCACGCCTCAATTTTTTGTACATTTAGTCGCATGTGGAGTAAAGTAGCCAGTTTTATATTAAGGAATCGCTTGTTCGTACTGGCCATTATCGGTATCATCACCGTGTTTTTTGGTTATTACGCAGTAACCTCTCTCAAGGTAGACAACCGCTTTGGCAACACCCTTCCAAAAGACGACCCGATCCAAATGGACTACGAAAAGTTCAAATTGCAATTTGGAGAAGATGGCTCTACATTAGTTATTGCGGTTCAGACCGACTCTCTTTACACCGAAGAAAACTTCAAAAAATGGCGTGAGCTAGGGTACAAAATTCTTAAAATAAAAGGCGTAGACAACGTTGTTTCCGAAGCCACACTTTTTGGTATTACCAACAACATCAAGAAAAATGAATTTGAAATTCACCGCATTTTTTCTGATACCACCTTTAGAGATAAATCCATAGCCGACGTCCGTAAAGAAATCCGCAAAAACCCAATTTATAGAGGCTTGCTTTACAACGACACCAGTAATGTGTCACTATTGATGATTGGCATCGATGAGAAAGTGCTATCCAACCCGAAAAAAGCCGGAGTTGTACTCAAAATCGAAGCACTCGCAGACCAATACGAAAAACAATTTGGCAAGGTCTACTTTGCAGGTTTACCGCACATCCGTGTAGTAGTTGGCCGACGCATTGTTTCCGAAATGTATATCTTCTTGGGGCTCTCTATTTTTGCTTCGTCCCTCTTGCTGTTCATCTTCTTTAGATCTCTATACGTTGTACTCCTGTGCAATATTGTCGTAGCCATTTCAGTAATCTGGGCCTTGGGTAGTATAGCCTTTATGGGCTACCAGCTCTCCATTATCATGGCGCTCGTTCCGCCGCTCCTCATTGTGATTGGCGTGCCCAATTGCGTGTTCTTGATCACGCGGTACCATCAAGAATATGTGCGGCTCGACAACAAAATGCGCTCTCTGTTTGTCATGATCAAACGCATTGGTTCGGTTACTTTTTTAACAAACCTCACTACCGCTGTCGGTTTTGTCACCTTTACGAGCTCTGATAAACTAGCTCAATTTGGAATCGTTTCGAGCTGGAATATCATGGTGGTTTTTGTGCTTTCACTGGCCATAATCCCCATTTTTGCATCCTTTGCTAAGCCTCCAAAACCACGTCACCTCAAACACCTCAGCCGTGTTTATTCGCAAGGTTTTATTGAATTCATCGTTAAGCTTGTCACTAAATACCGGCCCTGGATTTACGTCAGCTCTGTGCTGCTCGTTATTTTCAGTATCTATGGCATGACCAAAATTATTTCAACCGGAAACATCACCAGTGATTTACCTTCCGACGATCCTATTTTGCTTGACCTCAAATTTGTTGAACGCAATTTTGGTGGCTCTATTCCTTTTGAAATTACCGTCAACTATAAAGAAAAGGGCAGGCTTTTCAATACCGAGACCATGCGCAAAGTGGAAGAAATACAAAGCGTATTTGCCAAAGACACGCTCTTCTCAAAAAGCATCTCTTACGTAGACCTCATCAAGTCGATCAACATGGCTTACCACGGCGGTGATCCAAACAAATACACGCTCATCTCGAGCCGCGACAAACTTCGTCTCAAAAAATACATCGACAAACTCGACATGAGTAGCCTCAACGGTGGTTCTATTTCACTTAAAAACTTGGTAGACACAAGCAAAACCACATTGCGCATTCGCATGCAAATGAAAGACCTGAGTGTAGACAAGGTTGGGCCGGCGCTCGATGCACTCAAAATTAAAACCAACGCCATTCTCAATCCAGACCAAGTAACCCTAGAGCGTCTTTACACCAAGATTGCAAAAGGCAACACCGCGGCCCTGGACAGCATCATCTACGAACATACTGACGTCTTCAATAGCCTCACGGCACTTGTTTCAAATGGAAACGACCAAAAACAAATGGCGTTTGACATGGATCCAGAGAAAATCAAGTCTTATGCAGGCACGCCTCAATTCAATAAAAAACTCAAAAAAGCAATCGCCGCAGAACAATACGATTTGATATTTACCGGGATCAAAGTTGTTCAGACAGAAGGCACCAAATACCTTTTTGTAAACTTATTGCAAAGTCTCATTTTTGCCATCATCTCCATTGCGATCATGATGGCGTTCTTGTTTCGCTCGATGCGCATTATTATGGTGTCCATGATTCCAAATATCATTCCTTTGCTCTTTACAGCAGGCATCATGGGTTATTTTCAGATTCCGCTCAAGCCCTCTACCATTCTCGTATTTGGTATTGCGCTAGGGATTACCGTAGACAACGCCATTCTCTTCCTTGGGAAGTATAGAAATGAGCTCAAACAGCATGGTTGGGATGTCCGCTTTGCAATCCTGCACTCATTGCGTGAAACGGGCTTAGGCATCTTCTATACGTCTGTGATTTTATTCTTCGGCTTCTTGATGTTTGTATTCTCACAATTCGGAGGAACTAAAGCGCTGGGGCTATTGGTATCGATTACCATTATGGTAGGTATGGCCACCAATTTGATCATTCTGCCAGCACTGCTTTTAACGCTCGAACGCAAATTCAGCATGCGCTCTTTTCAAGAGCCTTTCTTTGATATCTACAACGAAGAAACAGACTACGACATCGATAAACTCGAAATCGAGTTCGCTGAAGAAGAGGATAATAAATAAAACTTAAGCGTCAGTAAGCTTCTTGACCATCGTAAGGATCGTCGCTAAAGCAACTGTTTCTCCGGTTTCGTCATAGACATCTACCAAAAACTTCACGATACCTTTTGCGATATCTTCTTCAGAGCGCTTCTCTTGGTCTATCTTTTCTTTTACTGTAAATCGCACACCAATTGTTGCGCCCGGATAAACAGGCTTTGTAAATCGTGCCTCTTCAATTCCGTAGTTCAATAAAACTGGACCCTTCTTGGGGTCGACAAACAATCCGGCAGCCTTAGACAAGATAAAATAACCATGGGCAACGCGGCGCTCAAAAATGGTTCCTTCAAGTGAAGTGGCGTCCATGTGGGCATAGAAGTTGTCACCGGAAACATTTGCAAAATTGACGATGTCGGCATCGGTGACAGTATGCTTATGGGTAAATACGGTCTCACCTACGACTAATTCTTCAAAATGCTTTCTAAACACATGTGGTTGCGCTTCTGGCATAGCTGCACCGACCTGAAACTGCTGTGTAATGGCTGTAATCGTGCTTGGGTGACCTTGGATAGCGGTGCGCTGTAAATAATGTAGTACGCCGCGTTTTCCACCCATTTCTTCGCCGCCACCAGCTCTTCCTGGACCGCCGTGGGTCAGTAAAGGCATTGGCGAACCATGGCCTGTGCTTTCTTTGGCGCAATCTTTATTGAGAACGAGGATACGGCCGTGCATACTTGCTGCACCCACTACGTAAGCTACCGCTTCAGCATTGCTTGGTGTCACAATCGAAGAAACCAATGATCCCTTGCCCATTTTAGCTAGTTCAATGGCTCCTTCCATGTCTTTGTAAGGCATGATGGTGGCAACAGGACCAAATGCTTCGATGTTGTGGACATCCGTTGCAGTGAATGGATTTTCATTGCGAAACAATACAGGCGGGAAAAACGCGCCCGCTTCTTTATTGGCGCCAACAACTTCAAAATCATCTAAATTCCCAAATACCATTTGTTGGGTTTGTGCGAGCAGGTCCACATTGGCACGTACTCTTTCTACTTGTAATTTGGTAGCCAGTGCACCCATTCTGACACCCTCTGTTGCGGGATCTCCAATTTTGGTTGTGGCCAAGCGTGCAGCAATAGCGCCCTGAACCTCATCTAACAAGTTTTCAGGAACAATAATACGGCGAACAGCCGTACATTTTTGACCTGCTTTGATCGTCATTTCTTTGACACATTCCTTTACGAATAAATCAAATTCTTCAGTTCCGGGAACTGCCGCTTGCCCAAGTACAGTAGCATTGAGGGAATCTGCCTCCAAATTAAAGCTGACACTTTGTTCAGCAATACGCGGCAAACCTTTGAGCAACTTTCCAGTTGCAGCACTGCCCGTAAAAGTAACGACATCTCTTGCGTCTACACTATCTAAAATGCCGCGTCCGAGACCACAAACAAGTTGTAGCGCACCTTCTGGCAATATTTTAGATTCGATGATATCACGAACCATGACTTCTGTCAAGAAACAAGTGTATTCCGATGGCTTCACCACTGCTGGTACACCCGCCATGAGATTGACCGCGATTTTTTCGAGCATCCCCCAAATTGGGAAATTAAAAGCATTGATGTGTACAGCCACCCCCTCTTTTGGGACCATGATGTGATGACCAATAAAAGTACCGTTTTTGGAGAGTGGTGCTGCAACACCATCTACATAATAAGGAAGGTCCGGAAATTGACGGCGCAAACTAGCGTTTGCAAATAAATTGCCAATACCACCTTCGATGTCTATCCAGGAATCAACTTTTGTAGCGCCGGTAAGCGCTGAAATCTCATAATACTTTGCTTTGCGCTCCATTAAAAACAAAGCCAAGGCCTTGAGCATGCGTCCGCGCTCTTGAAAAGTCATTTTGCGCAGCGCATAGCCTTTTTGTCTGGCGTAAGTCAGTACCTCGGCAAAGTCAAGGCCCGCACTAGAAACTGCACCGATCTGTGCACCGGTTAGTGCATTGAACAAAGGGGTTTCTTCTCCTTGGCCGTCTAGCCATTGTCCGAGAACATAATTTTGAAAACGTTGCATAGCTAATTATTTGATTAACCAACGGACTAAGTCGGCGCCATTGGCGTAGATCATCAATGAAAGCAATAAGAAAATACCGATATACTGCGCTACCTCCAACACTTTTTGAGGCGCTTCTTTACCGGTGATCATTTCGTACAATAGAAAAACAACATGGCCACCGTCGAGAGCCGGAATCGGTAGAATATTCATGAAGGCCAAAATAATGGACAACAAGGCGGTGGTGAGCCAGAAAGTATGCCAATCCCAGAGTGGTGGGAACATATTGCCAATAGAAGCAAAACCACCTATTTGCGTCGCGCCTTTTTTGGTAAAGACAAACTTGAATTGACTCACGTAGTCAGATAAGGTATTGTAACCGTAACCCATCCCGATGCTTACGCTCTGTGCAAAACCATATTTTTTCTCAGAAATTGCTTTTTGGTCGATGTACTCTGAATTGGCCATGATGCCGATCGTTCCATTAGACTTCACTTTGACCTCAAGCGTCATCGTGTCTTTTGAATCACCATTTCTAGCCACCTTTATAGCCACCTTCTCTTTCTTATGGGCAAAAAGCTCCGCTTGAAACTCGTCATAATAGCGAATGACTTTTCCATTCACTTCATAAACGTGGTCTTTTGCTTTGAGCCCCGCACGCAGAGCAGGAGAATCTTTGCTCACCTCTGCAACTTTGAGAGAATTGGAGCGCAAGGTAAATGCAGGCAAGGCGCCAGCTTGAAATAATTTGCTATCGATATCAGAAGGAAGTGTAAGGTGAGCAATGGTACCGTCTTGGTGTTGAACGGTAATCTTGTGCGCACCACGCAATAAAATTTCTTTATTGATATCATCTAAATTGAGGGGTTTCTTGCCTTCTATATCTAAAATGATGTCGCCAGAATAAATGCCGTATTTAGCCATATAAGGATGCACACCTAGGCCTTCTTTCAACTTGTTTTGATCAAGTGTCAACTGGCCCCAAGTAAAAACTACACCAATGTAAATAATGAAACCCAATACGAGATTGACAGTAACCCCGCCAATCATGATGATCAGGCGCTGCCAAGCTTTTTTGCTTCTGAATTCCCAAGGTTGTGGTTCATTTTTGAGTTGTTCGGTGTCCATTGATTCGTCGATCATGCCTGCTATTTTGACATAACCTCCGAGCGGCACCCAACCAATTCCCCACTCTGTAGTGTCTGGGTCTTCGGACCATTCACTTGGCGAAGACTTACTGAACCAAGATTTTTTCTTCACGCCATTTACTCGTTTCCAACGGAAAAAAGAAAAATAGGGATTGAAGAAAAGATAAAATTTCTCGACGCGGGTTTTGAATAATTTAGCCGGTATGAAATGACCAAATTCGTGAAGCGTCACGAGGATCGCTAGAGAAGTAATGAGCTGAGCTGCTTTGATGAGAATTTCCATTTTGTCTATTAAGAGTTACAAAGATACCTTAAGTTTATTAGTGGGCCTCTAGCCAGTTAGGTGCTGTTTTCATTTCGACCTCCATTGGTACTTCCATGGCCACGGCATCCTCCATCGCTTTTTTGACCAGTTGCTGCATTTGTTCGATTTCGTTCTTATGGACATCAAACACAAGTTCATCGTGTACTTGCAAAATCATTTTTGATTGCAAGTTTTCCTTGCTCATTGCTTTGTGCACGGCAACCATAGCTAGCTTGATGATATCTGCAGCCGAACCTTGTATGGGTGCGTTAATGGCATTGCGCTCAGCGAAACCGCGCACAACTGCGTTGGCAGAATGAATGTCTGGCAAATAACGGCGGCGCTTCAAGATGGTTTCTACATAGCCTAATTCTCTTGCTTGCGCGATGACTTTATCCATGTATGTTTTAATGGTGCCGTATTGTTCAAAATAAGCGTCAATAATGCCTTTGGCCTCGGTGCGAGAAATTTGTAGATTTTGGGCCAAGCCAAAAGCAGATTGGCCATAAATAATGCCGAAATTGACCGCTTTGGCTGCGCTGCGCTGTTCTCTAGTCACCTCGGTTAAAGGCGTATGAAAAACCTGAGCAGCAGTAGCTGCGTGAATATCGTGGCCGCTTTTGAAGGCGCTGATCATGTTCGGATCGCCGGAAAGCGCGGCAATAATGCGCAATTCTATTTGCGAGTAGTCTACCGCCATGAGTTGAAAATCAGCAGATCGCGGTACAAAAGCCCTGCGAATTTCTCTTCCTTTAGCAGAACGCACAGGAATATTCTGCAAGTTGGGGTTGTTTGAACTCAAGCGACCAGTTGCTGTAACGGTTTGCATGAAATTCGTGTGGATGCGACCATCAATAGGATCGCAAAGTGTAGGAAGCGGATCTACGTAGGTGCTCTTGAGCTTACGCAATTGGCGGTATTCTAAAATATGACCAATAATTGGGTGGTCGTTTTCATGCTTTTGAAGGACGTCTTCTGATGTGGCGTACTGACCAGTTTTGGTTTTTTTGGCCTTACTAGAAATTTGCAGTTTTTCAAAAAGAATTTCGCCGAGTTGTTTGGGTGAGTCAATATTAAAGGGCTCACCTGCGAGGTCTTTGATCAGTTCGTCGATCTCAATAAGGCGTTCGTCGAGCTCTTTAGAAAAAGCATGAAGTGCTGCTGTATCGATGGCTATTCCTTCTTGTTCGATGTCTTTGAGGACCGTTACAAGCGGCATTTCTACATCGTAAAACAAATGGTGCAAGTGTGGTTTTTCAATTTCAGGCTCGAGTAATTTCTTGAGCTGAAAAGTAATATCGGCATCTTCGCAAGCATAGTCTTTGATTTGTGCTGGACTCAGATCTGCCATGTTGCCTTGGTTCTTACCTTTTTTGCCGAGCAGTGCCTCTATTGAAATAGGCTGGTAATTGAGGTAATAAGTAGCCAGAAAATCCATGCCTTGCTTCGACTCTGGATTGATGAGGTATTGAGCAATCATGGTGTCAAAAAGCGGACCCTTGAGTGCTATACCGTAACGGTGCAAAACCTTCAAGTCATATTTGAGGTTGTGTGCTATCTTTTCAATGGAGATGTCTTCAAAAACAAGCGCAAATTCATGAAGGATTGCTTTTGCACCTTCAAAATCGTTGGGGACCGCCACATAAAATGCTTCTCGGGCTTTGTAAGAGAAAGAGAAGCCAACTAAATCAGCATGCAGCGCATCTATTGAGGTGGTTTCAGTATCAAAGCAAACCTCGCTTTGTACCAACAGTAAATCGAGTAATTCTTTTCGTTCCTCAGCGGAAGTGATCAGGTGATAACTCGGCTTTTCTGTGGCAATGGTTTTATAATTGGCCGTTGGCGCTGCTTCTTGTGGTTCGAGCATGCTTTGCATGCCAAATAAATCGAGCTGAGCTTCCTCTTTTGTCGAAACCGCTTGCGTGACCACAATTTCTTCGCCAATGACTCGCTTGGCGAGCGTTCTAAATTCTAACTCCGTAAAAATCTCTTTGATGGCCTCGGTATTTACCGGACAAATTTCGAGCTCTTTTTCATTGAACTCGACAGGTACGTCGCAGATAATTGTGGCCAAAGATTTAGACATTAGGCCTTGCTGCTGAAAATTCTCAACGTTTTCTTTTTGCTTGCCTTTGAGCTCGTGCACATGGGCAAACAAACCTTCCATGGAACCATATTTGGCCACCAATACTTTTGCGGTTTTCTCGCCAATGCCTGGAATGCCTGGAATGTTGTCTGAAGCATCGCCCCACAAACCTAAGATGTCAATTACCTGTGACGGATTGCTGATTTCAAACTTTTCGCACACTTCTTTTACGCCCATGATTTCTGGCGGGTTACCGCCTCTTCCGGGCTTGTACATGAAAGTTTGAGGGCTGACGAGTTGCGCGTAATCTTTATCGGGGGTCATCATGTAGGTGATGAAGCCTCTAGGCTCTGCCAATTTAGCAACTGTTCCAATGACGTCATCGGCTTCAAAACCCGCAACTTCTAAAATGGGAATATTAAATGCTTGAACGATTTGCTTAATTGGCTGAATCATCGAACGGATGTCTTCGGGCATTTGTTCGCGCTGTGCTTTGTATTCAACGTATTCCTCTTGGCGCTGTGTAGAGCCACCCGGAGGGTCAAAAACAACAGCAATATGCGTAGGTTGCTCTGTTTTGAGGATGTCTATCAATACGTTGGTAAAACCAAATGCAGCTGATGTGTTTTCGCCTTTTGAATTGACGCGAGGATTTTTGGCAAATGCAAAATATGCTCTATAAATGAGCGCATAAGCATCGAGTAAAAACAGTTTTTTGGGTGCGGCGGGTGTGAGCATCAGAAAGAAGGGAAGTAAGGAATAAATAGCGCCGGCTCTATTTGTGTTTCTTCAGAGACCGGGAGTGTTTTGTACAAAAAGAATACGCCAACCGAGGGATAGCCGCTGATTTTGACTTGCACTTTGGCTTTTTTAGTGGCTTTGTAGGCCGTAGTCATGAAACCAGGCTCAGGAATAATACGCATAGGCACTTTGAGAGTAGATTCGCGGTGCGCCTTCAGTTTAACAGGCTCGTCTATGTACAAATTACCAACTTTTTGCTGATCGATAAAAAGCTCAAAACTACCGGGCTTCATTTTGACAGGCACCCACAAATTGTTTTGGACATGAAATCCAGCTTTGCACTTGATCAGTTGGCCGGTAAATTGTTCCATTTCGGTGCCGTCAAAACTCATCATTTCAATAGGCTCATCCCAACTTTTACAAGAAACCAAGGTGCATAATAAAGCAAAAATAAAGAGCTGTTTCATGCTTAGATTTGACTGAAATTTTTGAAAAAATACGGGATGGTCTCGATTCCTTTATAGAAATTGAACAAACCATAATGCTCGTTGGGGCTGTGAATGGCGTCGCTATCCAAACCAAAGCCCATTAAGATGGTCTTTAAACCCAATTCTTGTTCAAACATGGCAATGATAGGAATACTGCCACCGCTGCGCACCGGAATTGGTTTTTTACCAAATGTTTTTTCATAGGCTTGGCTCGCTGCGGCATAGGCTGCAGAGTCTGTAGGCGTCACAACTGGCTGGCCACCATGGTGAGGCGTTACTTTGACGCGCACACTGGCTGGAGCTATTTTTTCAAAATGCGTTTGAAACAATGCCGTGATTTCTTCTGGATCTTGGTCCGGAACCAAGCGCATTGATATTTTAGCAAAAGCTTTTGAGGCAATAACGGTTTTGGCGCCTTCGCCAATATAGCCACCCCAAATGCCGTTCACATCTAGCGTAGGACGAATAGAGCCGCGCTCCATGGTGCTGTAGCCTGCTTCACCGTGTGTGGCGGCGATGTCGAGTGCAGCGCAATAAGCTTGTTCAGAAAATGGTGCTTTGGCCATTTCTGCGCGGTCTTCTTCTGAAAGGTCTACTACTTTGTCGTAAAAACCGGGTACGGTGATGCGCATGTTTTGGTCGTGTAAACTTGCGATCATTTGCGTGAGGGTATTGATTGGGTTAGCTACACAACCGCCATAAAGGCCTGAATGTAAATCCCTATTCGGTCCCGTTACTTCTACTTCAACATAACTCAAACCGCGCAGACCAGTTGTAATGGATGGTGTGTCGTTGGAGAGCATGCCGGTATCGGATACTAAAATAATATCCGCCTTGAGTTTGGCTTTGTTTTCGCTGACAAAAATAGCGAGATTAGGACTGCCCACTTCTTCTTCGCCTTCTATCATGAGTTTAACGTTACACGGCAATTCTTGGGCCTGTAACATGGCCTCAACTGCCTTGATATGCATGAAAAACTGACCTTTGTCGTCGCAAGCGCCGCGGGCAAAAATGGCGCCTTCGGGATGTATCGGTGTGGTTTTGATCACGGGCTCAAAAGCTGGGCTATGCCAAAGTTCAAGTGGATCTGCCGGCTGTACGTCGTAGTGTCCGTAAACCAAAATGGTTGGCAACTTCGGATCAATTATTTTTTCGGCATAAACAATAGGGTGTCCGGCCGTGCGAATGACCTCTACTGCATCGAGCCCAATTTGCTGGAGATGTGTGGCCAAATGAGCGGCGCAAGCTGCTACGTCTCCTTGGTAATTTGGGTCTGCAGACACTGAGGGGATTCTTAAAAGTGCAAATAATTCGTCGACAAATTTTTGCTTATTGCTTTGAATAAATTGTTGTGTTTTTTCCATAAATCTTCTATGCTTCAAAGTTGCGAAAAATCGCGGTGTTTTGTTGCGTCGTAGTTTATATTAATTTTGTTCTGCAACTTTTTTGTCAACATTGACGTCTAACCGACAACTTGCGCTTATGAAACACTTACTACACCTCGTATTTTTATTTTCAATCGGGTCTTTACTCGCGCAGCCTATTGCTGTTTCCACCACCCAAACACCCCAACAATTAGTAGACAACGTATTGCTTGGTTTTGGTGTCACGGCCTTTAATGTCACGATCAATGGCAACCCGGCTTTAGCCAATACAGCACAATCAAATGTAGGGTACTTTACAAATACCAACCCCACTTTTCCGATCAGTAACGGCTTGGTTTTAACTACAGGCAATGCCTCTGCAGCGGTAGGTCCAAATTCCAGTACCTCATTTACCAATAATAACCCAGCAACATCTAGCGTGGCCTCAGATCCACACCTCAATGATATTGCAGCGGGGGGCGTTACAAACGGAGTTGTTTTAGAATTCGATTTTATTCCATCCGGAGATACCCTCGTCTTTAACTACATGTTTGGCTCTGATGAATATCCTGAGTTTTCTCCATCAAGCTTCAATGACGCATTTGGCTTGTTCTTATGGGGCCCTGGTATTTCGGGCCCATATGCACTTGCGGGATACGCAAATGGAGGGGCCAATATTGCCACTATTCCAGGCGGTATTCCCGTTACCATCAACAACGTAGGTGATGTATCCAACACCCAATATTACGTATTCAACGAAGCAAGCTCCACACTCACCTATGGCGATGCCATTCAATACGACGGCACAACCGTTTTACTGACTGCAGCCGCAAGTGTGCAGTGCAACCAATTATACCACATCAAATTAGCGATTTCTAATGTAGGTGACCAATCATATGACTCCGGAGTTTTCTTAGAAGCAGGTTCATTTAGTTCTGCTGCAGTAGATGTTGCCGTTGCTACTGTATCGGGCGACACAACTATTGTAGAAGGCTGTACTTATGCAGATTTTATCTTTACACGCCCTCCAGGACAGGTAAACGACACCCTCATCATCAATTACACTATTGGTGGTGTAGCACAACAAGGCATTGATTACAACACCCTGCCGAATCCTATCACTTTCTTACCTGGTGAAGACACCGTAATCATTAACCTCACACCTACCCAAGATGGTATCAACGAAGGCTTTGAATCAGTAGTCATCACCGTACAATTGATCAACCCTTGCGGAGACACCATTACCTCCACCGGAACCATTTATATTGGTGAGGGGCCTATTATCAATATTGCCGGCAACAACCCAACTGTTTACTGCGCTACCGATAGTGTTTGGCTCGCTGCGAGCGCCTCGGGTGGTTATGCACCTTATAATTATTCATGGGTCAATTTAGCCGGAGCCAACCTAGGCACCAACGACTCCATCTCCGTAGGCATTAGCCAGAATGGCACCATGTACTATTTAGTGACCGCCACAGACAACTGTAACTTCACGCAAACCGATACCGTCACCGTTACAATGAACCAGACGTTGGCAATTGATACTATTTATGTTGGGCCTTCGACCTGTGTGCCATCTGGTTTCGTTTCTGTACAGGCATCTGGTACGCAAGGTGTGCCACAATACAACTGGACCGGCCCTGGGCCAAATGGCTTTATCGATGCATCTGTTTGGCAAAATATCCCTTCCGGATGGTATTATATCACCATTGAAGACAACGTTTGTACGGTGAGTGACAGCGCGTTTGTAGATGTACTTGACCCTCCAGTAGCCGAATTCAGCGCAAGCGTAACGGAAGGCTGTGCGCCTCTTAGCGTCACGTTTACCAACACCAGTCAGAACGCTAGTGCATACAGCTGGAACTTTGGCGACGGACAAACCGGTAACAGCAACGACCTCAGTGCGCAAAGCCACGTATTCGATGTGCCTTTTGGAACGTATACTGTTACCTTAACTGCCAATCAAGGTCCACAATGTTCCGATGTTGCGTCCATTGTCATCACTGTAAATGTATGTGGTTGTACCGATCCGCTTGGCACCAACTATAACCCGCTCGCCAATGTAAACGATGGTTCTTGTGTCTACCCAACTGGCTGTACCGATCCGCTCGCGCTCAATTACGATCCAAACGCACTCATCGAAGACGGCAGCTGTGAATACGCCCGCCCAGAGGTCATTGCGCCAAACGTATTCAGTCCGAACGCAGACAACAACAACGAAACTTTCTACCTAGACACCAAAAATGTCATTTCCTTGCAGCTCATTATCATGAACCGTTGGGGCAATGTCTTAATGGATGTTACTTCAGTTGACCTCATCAACAACAAACCCGCTTGGGATGGAAAAATCAACGGAGAACCAGCAAGTGAAGGTGTATACTTTTACAAGTATGTCGGTTCCGGACTCAACAATCAGGAAGTAAGCGGTCACGGCTTCTTGCATTTGGTTGACAAAAAATAATGAAAAGGGGGCTTAGGTCCCCTTTTTTATGCTGCAACATCTGTACATTTGTTGCTATCGATGAAGCAAAATAAAATCATCTGGCTTGTTTTCGTTCTAGCGCTTGGTGGGCTGATCCTCTATTTTGCTACACAAAAAAATGTCGGTGCTAAAGGTGGCAAAGCATACGGTGGCACACTCAGCATCAGCTCAAAAAACAAAGCGCTTAGTCTTTATCCGCTCGCTAATAATACCCTAGAAGCACAACGCCTTCAACAACTCATTTTTGAACCGATACTCAAGCCGGCGCAAAATGAACGGGGATGGCGCTATTGCTTGGCTTCTAAAGTCCGCCTAAACGCCAAAAGAAATCAGGTCATTATTCGCTTAAAGAAAAACATCCATTTCACAGATAATCCTTGCTTTCGTTTTCACTCTTCAGAACTCACTGCAGAAGACGTTGCATTTAGCCTCAGCTTGGCGTGCTCACAACAAGACAACATTCAGCAAGAACTGATTTTACCTAGGCTTATCGTTGGAGGAACAAAATTTTTTGACAAACACCAAGACCCAACAAAAGCAAGTGTAAAAGGCATACGTGTTCTGGATAAACACACCTTGAAAATAGAATTAACAGGTGCCTACAATCATTTTTTAAGTCTTTTGACTAGCCCAAGCCTGAGTATTCTTAGCAAACAAGCGGCTAAATTTTATGGGCGCTTATTACATAAAAATCCTGTCGGAACAGGCCCTTTTCTCTTGCAAAACAAATTAAAAAACACCTACATATTTGAACGCAACCCTTCTTATTGGCGACACGACAAATATGGCAACCAACTCCCCTATCTCGACCGTGTTGAGTTGAGTTGTGGTACGTCCGGACAACTTGCACAAAAACTATTTTTAAAAAACAAACTCGATCTTCTTTTCGACCTCCCATTAGACGACCTCAGAGAAGCTTTTGGCACACTCAACGATGCCAAACAGGGTAAAAATCCGCTGCATGAAGTTTACATCAAAAATGCAGCAAAGGTGCACTTCATTCAATTCAATAGTTGTAAAAGTCCTTTTGACCAGCTTGCAATTCGCCAAGCATTTGCACTTGTCATCGATACAAAAACAATTTGCAATGACATCTTGAAAGGCGAAGGACAAGAACTGAATGGGCAATTCATTCCAACCCAAAAACAGTATGAAAACAACTTGCTTTTTTCAGACAATAGAACCCTTACACAAAAAATAGCACAAGCCAAATTATTACTTGCCCAAGCTGGCTATGATGCCCAACATCCCTTGCCTTCTATTCATTTTTATGTGGGGGCAGCAACAAATACGTTGGCCTACAAATGGGCCGCGGCAGCAGCACAGCAGCTCCAAAAAGCACTGCCTGTTCGCATTATATTAAAAGAAACAAAAAAGACCCAGCAACACGCAGGTAAAAATATTGGTGAAATGTGGCGCAGTGGCTGGGTTGGCGACTACCCTGGCGCTGAGTCTTACCTCAGGCTTTTTTACAGCGCAGCGCAAAATCCGCTTGTGTTTGATCACATCGGGGTCGATGCTTACTATTTAGCATCCATACAGGCTCAATCAAACGAAAAACGCTTGCGCGCGCAAATGCTTTGTGAAAAAGCGATCATAGACCAACAGGCCCTTATTCCGATTTACACAGAAGATTTTATAGTCCTCAATCAGTTGCGCGTGAGGGGCTTTCAATTGGAGGCGTCTGGAATGCTAGACTTTTCTGCGCTGTTTATCAAAGAATTGAAATAATGCAAGATCAACTTAGGCTTTCTTCTACCCAAGCCTTACCCCAATTTTCTTGTTCGTCTGCGGTCCATAAAGTGGGGTAAAAAATACGCTTTTGAAAACGTGGTGGCAGGTACTTTTGCCAATTTGTTCCGCCGGTGGCAGCTACATCTTTGTCTTGTCTGGCCAAATAACGTACGGCTGATTTGTAATGCGCCAAAGGCCAATTGATATTGACATTGATGTCGTTTTGACGCAAGGCTTGCTGCACATTTTCATCGGCTTGGTCTGCTTCGCTTAGGCGCAAATAAACTTGCCAAAGATTTTTATCCCTGCAATTGTTGGCCAATGCGATAAATTGGTCGCGGTACTTTTCTTCAAATTGGATCAGGGTGAGTGTTTTTTTGCCGGTAGCTACTTCTGTGGCGCCCGCCTTCCAATAGATATGTTCAAACAAGCGGGTAAGATCTGTTTCTTCTCTAAGTTGCTCGCGCTGGTCTTTTGCCACTAGATTGATGAAATCGGTACTGAAGATTTCGATTTCGCGGTATTGCGCAGACTGAAACCCTGATGCGGGTAGTAAACTCATGCGGAACTTCAAGAATTCTTCGCGGTCCATGCCGTTGATCATGATTTCAAAACTCTTGACTAAAGCATCAAAATAACGGTTGATGCGCGTTACACGATCAATAAAATGTGCTTTGGTTGGTGTTTGGATGTTGCCCAAAGCCTCAAACTCGCGCAGCGCCAGCTTGAAGTACAATTCAGTGATTTGATGGTACATGATAAAAACCACCTCATCTGGAAAAGATGTTTTGGGTTTTTGCAAGCTCAAGAGCGTGTCTAATTGTATGTAATCCCAATAGGTAGTGACATCGGCGTAAAGCAAGCCTTCTAAATAGGCATTGAAATCTTCGCCGAGCGCTGCGTATTTTTCATTTAATAGACTGAGTTTCTCTTTGAGTTCGGGTGTGATTTCCATCTTTTGTTGCTTGATTTGACACTTCGAAATTAAACAAAATTTAAGTGCTTAAAGAATTTTTACATTTGTGTTCTCAATGCAAGACCTATGATCAATTACAACCCAAAAAATTGGCTGTCCTTTATTTTCTCTTTTCACAAAAGCGACACCGCACGCATGATGTGGAAGGAATTGATTTACATCAGCTTATTGTCCATACTGATCACCTACACCGAAATTACCTTTTTTCCGAAGGCCTTTTATCTTAAAAATTTAACGACCGTCTATTCACTACTCGGTTTTGTGATTTCGCTTTTACTCGTATTCCGAACCAACACAGCTTATGACCGCTGGTGGGAGGGCCGCAAAGCGTGGGGAGCAATGGTCAATGACAGCAGAAGTCTGAGTGCAAAATTGAGTGCACTACAACTCAGCCAAACAGAAAAAGCCACTTTGAGCAATTTGATCAGCTTATATGTCTTTAGCGTCAAAAATCATTTGAGGTCAAAGCGCGTTGAGCAAGATAACGCTTGTCATGACAAACTCTCAGGCCTCGACTTAAGTGGGCACCAGCCGCTGCGGATTCAACAAGTACTCCGATCTGAAATCGAGCAATTATACACCAACAAAACCATGAGTGCTGAATGTTGGTTGGCTGTTCAACGAGACCTCGATTCGCTAGTGGCTTCGCTTGGCGTTTGTGAGCGCATCAAAAACACACCCATTCCTTTTTCTTATAGCTTGTTTATCAAGAAGTTCATCTTTATTTATGTCCTGACCATGCCTTTGGCTTTCGTACCATTGTTCGGGTATCTGTCGGCATTTATTTCAACTTTTGTTTTTTATGCGCTGGTCAGTATGGAGCTACTCGCTGAAGAAATTGAAGATCCTTTTGGGGGAGACGCAAACGACTTGCCAACTGACCAAATTTGCCTGACCATTCAAGGCAATTGTACACAAATCTTTGGGGCATAAAAAAAGCGCCGTGTGGCGCTTTCGGAAAAAATGGTGGTTTCTTTATTTAGACTCTTCGTCAAAAATGCGTTTTGGACGCAATTGTTCGAACAAACCTAGCGTAAGCCAATAAGGAAGGATAAATCCTAATAAAAAGAATAACATCCAAAAGGCCATCCCGCCAATTAAAAGAAACATTACAATACCGAAAGTGCTCATCTTCTATTATTTTTGCAGTTGAAAACTTGTCCAAAATTACACAAATTAATTCATAAACACCAAAAAATGGAATTTCGCATCGAAAAAGACACTATGGGTGAGGTCAAAGTACCCGCTCACCGCTATTGGGGCGCTCAAACAGAACGTTCGCGCAACAACTTTAAAATTGGCCCAGAGGGCTCGATGCCAATTGAAGTGATCCACGCTTTTGCTTACCTCAAAAAGGCAGCTGCACATGCCAACCACCAACTTGGTGTTTTGCCACAAGAAAAAAGAGACCTCATCTCTAAAGTATGTGACGAGATCCTGACCGGCCAACACGACGACGAATTTCCATTAGTCATTTGGCAAACAGGTTCGGGAACACAGTCTAACATGAACTGTAACGAAGTTATTGCCAACCGCGGCCATGTCGTCAATGGTGGTCAGTTGCTCGACGAGCAAAAAGTATTGAACCCAAATGACGACGTCAACAAATCGCAATCTTCCAACGATACCTACCCTACTGCTATGCACATTGCAGCCTATAAAATGGCTGTCGAAGTTACTTTGCCTGGCTTACAACATTTGCGCACTGTGCTTCAACAAAAAGTAGTTGAATTCAAAGACATCGTGAAAACTGGGCGCACCCACTTTATGGATGCCACACCACTTACATTGGGTCAAGAATTCAGTGGTTATGTTGCACAGCTTGATTACTCCATGCGCGCTATCAACAACGCGTTAGTTGCCGTTTCAGAACTCGCATTGGGCGGAACCGCAGTTGGTACGGGCCTCAACACGCCAAAAGGATACGATGTTTTGGTGGCGCAAAAAATTGCCGACTTCACCGGTTTGCCGTTTATCACTGCAGCCAATAAATTCGAGGCTCTAGCTGCCCATGACGCCATGGTGGAACTTTCAGGAGCGCTCAAGCGCAGTGCGGTTTCACTCATGAAAATTGCAAATGACATCCGCATGTTGTCTTCTGGGCCGCGTTGTGGTATCGGAGAAATCATCATTCCTGACAACGAACCGGGTTCTTCAATTATGCCAGGAAAAGTCAACCCCACCCAACCCGAAGCCTTAACGATGGTTTGTGCACAAGTGATGGGCAATGACGTTACTGTCAGCATTGCTGGGTCAAATGGTCATTTCGAGCTCAATGTGTTTAAGCCAGTTATTGCGGCCAACGTATTGCAATCTGCTCGCCTCATTGGCGATGCTTGTGTTTCGTTTGCCGATAATTGCGCTGTGGGCATCCAAGCCAATTTGCCTGTCGTCAAACAACACTTAGACAACTCCCTTATGCTCGTGACGGCGCTCAATACAAAAATCGGTTATTACAAAGCTGCAGAAATTGCCAAATACGCGCACAAAAACGGCACCACGCTCAAGGAAGCAGCTGTTGGCTTAGGACATGTAAGCGCTGAAGAATACGATCAAATCGTAGACCCATCTAAAATGATTGGTTCTTTGGACTAATTCAGCTGGTGTCCTGAGCAAATTAGCAATGGTCCGAAACATATTATTGTTTAATTTTGTACATAAAAAATTTCAATGTCAAAAATTAAAGTAGCCAATCCAGTCGTAGAGCTCGACGGAGATGAAATGACCCGTATCATCTGGAAATTCATCAAGGACAAACTCATTTTACCTTACCTCGATCTAGATATCAAATACTACGATCTCGGTATAGAAAAACGCGATGAAACCAACGACCAAATTACCATAGATGCTGCTGAAGCCATCAAAAAATATCAAGTCGGTATCAAATGTGCCACCATTACCCCTGATGAAGCCCGCGTCGAAGAATTCCATTTGAAATCCATGTGGAAGTCTCCAAACGGAACCATCCGCAACATCCTAGACGGCACTGTTTTTCGCGAGCCTATCGTGATGCAAAACGTTCCGCGTTTGGTCACCAACTGGACCGCTCCAATTATTGTGGGTCGTCATGCCTTTGGCGATCAATACCGCGCTACCGATGCTGTTTTCAAAGGAAAAGGCAAGCTCACCATGACCTTCACACCAGAAGATGGCGGCGAAACACAAACCTTTGAAGTGTACAATTTCAAAGGAGATGGCGTCGGAATGGCTATGTACAACACCGACGAATCTATTTCAGGTTTTGCAAGAAGCTGCTTCAATATGGCTTTGACCAAAAAATGGCCACTTTATCTTTCTACCAAAAACACCATCCTTAAAAAATACGATGGCCGTTTCAAAGATATTTTCGAAGAAATCTACCAACAAGAATTCAAGGCGCTTTTTGAAGCTGCAGGCATCGTTTACGAACACCGTCTCATCGACGACATGGTGGCCTCGGCACTAAAGTGGAACGGCAATTTTGTTTGGGCTTGTAAAAACTACGATGGCGACGTACAGTCCGACACCGTAGCCCAAGGTTTTGGTTCATTGGGTCTCATGACTTCCGTTTTGATCACACCAGACGGAAAAATCATGGAGTCGGAAGCCGCGCACGGCACCGTAACACGCCACTACCGCGACCACCAAGCAGGTAAAAAAACCTCTACCAATCCTATCGCATCGATCTTCGCCTGGACGCGCGGTTTGGCTTTCAGAGGTAAGCTCGACAACAACCAAGCACTGATTGACTTCTGTGACACACTAGAAAAAGTTTGTATTGAAACCGTAGAAAGCGGCATCATGACCAAAGACTTAGCGGTGTGTATTCACGGCAACAAAGTGAACCACGGTGAACACTTTGTATATACCGAAGAGTTCTTAGATGCGCTCGACCAAGGTCTGAAAGCAAAAATGAATTAATTTAGAGGGGCTTTAGCCCCTTTTTTTATGCGTCTACTTTTCTTTTTTTCTTTTTTAAGTTCTTTTGTTTGGAGTCAACTCCCTGCCTCTCCTCATAATGGTATTCCCGATGATTGGCTTGGCTCCTATGAAGGTGTAATGGAAATCTATAATAACAATGGTTTACAACAAAAAATTGGGGTCAACTTTGACTTACAAATCATGGATAGGCCTAATTATTGGACCTATAATATGTCATATATCAATCTAAAAGATGGAGAAGTCGCGAGTACCAAAGCATACAAAATATTTTATACGGAAGAGACTAAAAAACTTTGGCTGGACGAAGGTGACAGTTTACTCATCGAAATGACGCATTTAGGCAATTGCTTTTATGACCACTTTGAATTGAGCGGCATGTTTTTCAATTCATCGCTTTGTAAACAAGATGAAAACCTGATATTCCAAATTACCGGTGGACAAAAAAAACCAACATATACAAGCCCATACATTAAAGAAGCTGAATGTTCTGTTGAAACATTGCATTTCGACTTTCTGCAAAGTGTGTTACTCAAACCCAGAAAATGAAGGCAATCAACATCGTTGTCTTTCTAATTTTAGGTTTGTTTTCTTGTAAAACAATTAAAATTGACTTACCCGTTCCGGACTTCAAAGTCGTAGAAGAGGTCAGTGCGCCAGAGCCTTCTTTTCTTTCTTTAGAAACCGAATTAGCACTCAAGCCCTACTTGAGCGAAGCGGATAAAAGCTTAGATAAAAAATTTAGTGGCGGTGAAGAACCCTGTGAAGGGATTCAATATAAATATCATTTTGATCGCGAACCGCTATCTTTTGAACTCAAAGACCAAGAGGTCTTGTGTGACATAGACGGTAAGTTTGATCTAAGTTTGTCTTACTGCCCAGATTGTCAAAATATATTTGGTGAACCAACGTGTATCATTCCACGCGTTTCTGCTTCGTGTGGCGTTGGCGAGCCCAAAAGAAAGGTGCACATCACCTACTCTAGTAAAATTGGCATTACTGAAGATTTTAGCCTGCATGCGCAAACAAAGCTCAAAGCCTTTCAATTAATTGATCCTTGTAAAATCACGGTTTTCAAATACGATGCCACACCAACTATTCAAAAAGAAGTAAAAACATCCTTGGTGCAGCTCGAAAAAGAAGTAGATAAACAATTGGCTTCAGCACCGATACACAGCACCATGACGGAAGTTTGGAAAGCGCTACAAGACCCTATTTTAGTGGCGCCTTACGGTTATTTTTATTTGCGTCCACAACAAATCGGTATCGACAACCTGACTTTAAAAAATGAAGGACAAAAGGCTTATTTTACAACCCAAATGGTCGCCAAACCATTGTTTTCGACAGATGCCATTGATCGTCCCAAAACGCGCCTACCTAAAAACACCCCTCAGGTAAATGCAAGCAAAATCAGTGTGTTCAACCTCAGAACTGTTGCATCTTATGATTCAATCAACCGCTTTTTACTGCGCGACTTCGATACACAACAAATCAAAATCACAGACAAAAAATATATCAATATCGATAAAGTACAGGTGCTAGGGCCGCAAGGTGAACGCTTGGTGCTCTCTGTACAATTTTCGGGGACAAAAAAGGGAACGCTTTATTTAGTGGTCCAGCCTTATATTGACCCGCAGCAACATTTAAAAATCAGAGATGTCGATTATGAATTGCGGACGAAAAGCGTCTTGTTGCACTCCGCCAAATGGATACTCAATTCCAAACTCAAAGAACAATTAGAGGCCAATATCGACATTGATTTAAGCCCTATTCTCTTGGAAACAAAAGCTGCTATTGAACAACAAATCAATAGTGAAATCACAAAAGGAGTCTGGCTTCAAGGAAAAATAGACGATCTAATTGTGCAAAACCTGCTTTTAACGACTGGCTTTTTAGTCGTAGACCTGCGCTTGAACGGAAAGTTGAAACTTAAAATAGAATAAGCCGTACAAAGGTTTTGTGAAAATTTTTCTATTTCTTCTTTTCACCACAGCGCTCAACGTGCTGTTTGCCCAGCGCTCTTCCTACAACAATTGTGCGGGAGCAGTTTTTGCTCCGATAGAAGGCTCTTTTTCTCTCAACTTCTTAGGAGAGAAAAAACAAAATCAAATGTGGTTGGTTTTCATAGCTCCAAAAACAGGAAAATTTAATTTGAATATCACAACTATCAGCGCTTCCTTGCATTATGCGAAAGGCGTTCTCTACATCAGTAACGAAGAATGGTGCGAACTTACACCGCTGCAAAAAACACAAACGGATAGTGTTGCATTTGACGAAAAGAACTTTTTGGCGCTGCAAAATGTGGAATTAGAAAAAAACCAATTTGCCACCATTTGCTTAGAAACTCAGGGAAACTTAAGAGATGCTGTATTATTTGAAAGTGCCTTTCTTGCAACTAATTTAGGGGAGGAAGAACAAATTTTAGATTTTACTTACGACGAAGCGCTTCCTGTTTACACCCTAGTTTTACGCGACGGACAAACACGAGCGCCTATTTCGGGCAGAATTAGTTTACAGGGCGCCCCTGAAATCAACGGTTCATATTTTGCCTCGCAATTAAGCATCAGCCTTAAACAACCTATTAAAAAAGGTTCTCTCAAAATTGAAGCGCCAGGTTATTTTCCTGTTGAATACAAAGAACACCGTATACCACTTGGAGCCACTTACATAGATACTATTTACTTAAGCGGTTTTAAAACTGGTGAGCTTACCAAACTCGAACAAGTTTATTTCAGTGCAGGTTTACCAGAAATAATGGAAGAATCTTACGCGCAACTCAATCGTTTGCGCGACTTACTGCTACTGAATCCGCAGATCAATATTGAAATTCACGGGCATGTTAATTTAGATGAGAACGGTGCAAAAAAAGCACAAAAACTATCCAAACAACGTGCTGAAATGGTGAAGAATTACCTGGTTCAAAATGGGGTGTCGGCCAAACGCTTATATCCAATAGGTTTTGGTTCTTCTAAACCCGTTTATAAGAAGCCCAAAGACGAAGAAGAAAAAGAAGCGAACAGAAGGGTAGAAATCTTGATCAAAGAAAACTAGCAAGAAATTTTAGCTACGCGCGTTGCGTGACGCCCGCCTTCAAAAGCTGTATTTAAAAAGACGTTTACCATTTCTTTGGCTTCATCTACAGAGATAAATCGGGCGGGTAACGAAATGATATTAGCATCGTTGTGAAGGCGCGCAAGCTCAGCGATTTCTGGCGTCCAGCAAAGTGCACAACGAATAGCTTGGTGTTTATTGGCGGTCATGCTAATGCCATTGCCAGATCCACAAAGTAAAATACCAAGACTACCAGGGTTGGCTTCAATATGAGCAGCAACAGGATGTGCGTAGTCTGGGTAATCAATACTTTGTTCAGAATAACAGCCGTAATCCTTTACCTCGTATCCTAACGCGGTTAGATGAGCGATGAGTATTTGCTTGGTTTCAAAACCAGCGTGATCGGAGCCAATTGGAATTATCATCTTTTTTGCGCTAAATTAAGTACTATTTTAAGTTTAAACTTATAAACAAACTAAAAATAAATGACGCTACAGCTCAATAAGTAGGTTGCATTTACAAACAGTTGTCTGCCAATTTGCGTTTATAACGTGTTGAAAATACTTTATAATGTTTTTTGGATATATGGTTCTTTTGTATAAGCTCAAATAGGCTTGATATACGCACTATTTTTTAGCTTTCTTTATGCAATGCTTTTCAACCAGTTTCAAACCAATTTGACGCGTGTTTTCATTAAATTTTTTAAACAAGTTATCATTTTAACTTTTTGTTTATTAATCTGTATCTAATTTATTATCAATTATTTATATGATTAAAATAGTGGATAGAATGTTCATAAACAGGCTTATTTCAAAAAAACAATTAAAACACATTCTAATTATACACAAATGAACATCCTTAATAGTAGTAGTAAATATTTTTAAAAATTCTTTTAAAAGAAATATATTAATCTTATTAAAGAGCGCTTAAGCTTTTAATTTTGTAGCTAGCAAATGAAACAGTAGCTTTAACCTATGCAATCGACTTTCAACCATCTTATTGATCAAATTGATGCTTTCATCAGGAAGTATTACAAAAATCAATTGATTAGAGGGAGTTTATTGTTTGCGTTGTTTTTTCTGTTGGCACTTTTAGCTACATCTTTTCTGGAATTTTTTGGTCGTTTTCCAATTCTGATTAGGGCTATTCTTTTTTTTAGTTTTATTGTCATTCAAAGTTACTTATTCATTCGATGGATTGGTATTCCCTTGAGTCGTTTATCAGCATTTGGCAAAAGAATTTCTCATTTACAGGCAGCTGAAATCATCGGTTCTTTTTTTCCGGAGGTTGCCGATAAATTAAAGAACACTATTCAACTCCAGCAAGACCTCGACGGACACATCGGAAATATTGACCTCATTTCAGCAAGCATTGCCCAGCGTGCCAATCAATTGAATGTCATTTCTTTTGAAACAGCCATTGAGTACAAAGCACAACGACAATATCTCAAATATTTGTTACCTGTTTTATTTGGATTTCTAGCAGTTGCTTGGTTTGTTCCTCAAATTCTTACGCAAGGAACCAACAGGGTACTACAGTATTCCAAAGAATTCAAAGAACCTAATCCTTATGTTTTTATTTTTGAAGCGATCCCAAATAGCATTCAAGAAGGCAGTAGTCTTGATATTCAAGTCAAAGTGAAGCCGGCTCCAGGTTATTATTCATTGCCAAAACAACTTTACATTGTCCTTGATCAAGGAAAGTTTCTCATGAAACAAGTTAAACGAAATTCATTTACATACAAAATTCAGCAGCTTCAAAAAACAACTTCATTTTTCTTAACAACCAATGAATTCAATAGCCAACATAAATGGATTCGTGTCAATAGAAAAGCTGTTTTAGGTACGCTGAAAGCCTATTGCTCCTATCCTGAATACCTTCAAAAACCAGCGCGCGTTATTGAAAATACAAGTGATCTTACTTTACCCGAAGGAACTAACGTTCGTTGGGAGATTGCAACAAAAAACACTAGTAAACTGCAGTTATTTTGGCAAAATAAAATCAAAAATCTCGATCCAATTTATAGTCAGTTTACTCAAGAATACAGAAGTAGCGGCCGCTTAAAGTTTGTACTCACTAATGCACAAACACGACAAAATGACACAGTTGTATCTAAAATTGAAGTATTGAAAGATGCCCATCCTGGAATTGAGGTACAAGAAGAACAAGATACGCTCATAGATGGTAGAAAATATTTTCAAGGTGCTATTTCAGATGATTACGGACTAAGTAAACTTCAATTTGTTTATACCATCGAACAAGAAAACGGACAAAAGAGAACCCAACGCTTAGATGTGCAAACGGTTAAAGGTACGTTGCAAAAATTTGATTTCGGCGTAGATTTCAGACGAGAAAAAATACAATTAAACGACATCATCACTTATTATTTTGTGGTGTATGACAACGATGGTGTGAACGGTCATAAGGCAACAAAAAGTGAAACATTAACCTATAAATTACCAAGTTTAGAGCAATTAAATGATCAGCGAAAAGAAGAGCAAGCCGAGCAATTAAACGAATTGCAGGACGTATTCAAAAAAACGCAACAGTTTCAAAAAGAGGTACAAGAGTTTAAAAAAGAAGCCCTACAATCAAAAACTACAAATTGGAATAAACTCAATAAAGTAGAACAGCTACAGCAGCAACAACAACAATTGCAACAGCAAATTCAGGAAAGTTTAGAAGAAATCAAACAAAGTACCGAACAGAAGAATCAACTCTCACCCTTAGATGAGCAATTATTAGAGAAACAGCAGCTTTTAGAACAACTTCTTAATGAAGTGATGGATGACGAATTAAAAGCGCTCCTAGAGCAACTAGAATCGCTTTTAAAAGAACAAGATAAAGACCAAACCAAAGAGAAACTAGATGAATTGCAGCAGTCTACCGAAGATATGAATAAGCAACTCGATCGCAGTCTTGAACTTTTGAAGAAAATGCAGGTCAACGAACGCATCGATGATTTAGAAAAAGAACTAGATGCATTGGCTAAAGAACAAGAAGAGCTAAAGGAGCAAAATCAAGAACTCTCCAAGGAAGACCTCCTCCAAAAACAAAAAGAGCTCAATGAAAAATTCAATGAAATTAAAAAAGAGCTCAATGAAGTTCAAGAACTAAATAAGGATTTAGCACGCCCATTAGATCTAGACATATTAGATGCCTTAGAAGAACAAGTTTCTAATGACCTACAAAATGCTGAGCAAGAAATTTCAGAAGGTAAATCTAAAAAAGCGAGCGAAAAGCAGAAATCTGCTTCTGATGGAATGAAAGCAATGTCTTCTCAATTAAACGCCAAGCAAAATCAATCCAATAAAGAACAGCAAGAAGAGGACATGGAAAGTTTGCGGGCCATATTAGAAGGATTGATCAATTTAAGTTTTGATCAAGAAAAAACGCAGAAGAATTTCGTTAAAATCAGCACTAAAGACCCTGTCTACCGAAAATTAGGTAGGCGCCAGCAGCGCATCAACGACGACACCAAAATCATTAGAGATAGCTTGCTTGCTTTGGCAAAAAGACAACCCAAGATTGCCACATTTATAGATACTGAACTAAATGCAATAGTGAGTCATCAGAAATCGACTATTGAGGCCATAGACGATCACCGTAAGAAGGATATAGAGAAACACCAGCAATTGGTAATGACTTCATATAACAATTTAGCGCTACTCCTCAATGAAGCGCTGCAGTCAATGCAACAACAAATGAATTCGCAAATGCAAGGTAATGGAAGTTGTGATAATCCAGGAAAGGGTAGGCCAAAAGCAGGTCAGAGTATGTCTTCCGGGGACATGAAGGAAATGCTCAAAAAACAACTAGAGCAAATGCAGAAAGGTTCGAACCCAGGAGGAAACAAACCGGGTCAGCAACCGGGTTCTGCACCGGGTAAAGAAGGGCAAGCAGGTCAGGGCTTACCAGGTTTAGGTTCTAAAGAGTTGGCCCGAATGGCAGCTGAGCAAACGGCTATCAGACAACGTTTAGAACAGCTCAAACAAGAATTGAACAAGGAAGGAAAAGGGTTAGGAAATCAGCTCAATCCGCTTTTGAAGGAATTAGAAGAACAGGAAAAAGATTTGTTACTCAAACGCGTAAATCCGCAAACGATTCAAAGGCAAAAAGAAATTCTTACGCGCTTATTAGAAAGCGAAGATGCGATCATGAAACGTGGTTTTGAAGATAAGCGTGAATCTAAGTCCGGAAAAGATGTAGAAAAAGGTAACCAAATTCGATTTGAAGAGTATAAAAGGTCGAAATGGAATGAGCTGGAATTAATTAAAGCCATCGATCCTGCGTTGCAATTATATTACAAACAGCGTTCAGATGCTTATTTAAATCAGTGATTTTCGTGATTTTTATATTATGAAAGAAGGATTTTCTATTGTTACAGAAGTGGTTCTACCATCTGATTATCAGTCACTTATTGATGTTGAGAAATTAGTTGGGGGTATTTGTGAGGAATTTGGTGTGAAAGAAGATGCTTTCGGAAACGTGTTAATAGCTGTTTCTGAGGCAGTTAACAACGCTATTCAACACGGAAATAAGGATATTCCCGACGCTAAAGTCGAATTAAAAGTAGGTGATCACAACGAGCTGTTTTGCATTCAGGTAAAAGACGAAGGAAAGGGTTTTGGTTTCTTAGAATTACCAGATCCGACGGCTCCAGAAAATCTTTTAAAGGACAGCGGCCGCGGTGTTTTTCTGATGAAGAATCTCGCAGACGAAGTAGAATTCCTAAACACGGGTAGTGTAGTAAATTTGTATTTTCATAAATGACGACAATAGTAAATCTCGGTGTGAAAATACCAAGTTTCGTTTCGAAAAAGGATTTAAAAGAAGCTGTAAAAAATTTAGCAATCCAAGAAGGGAAGGTTTTGAAAGACCTAAGCTTGGTCTTTACCGATGATGAATACTTGTTAGAAGTCAATAAGCAATACCTCAATCACGACTATTTTACCGATGTCATCACTTTTGATTATTCTTCGTTTCCTGAAGTTTCTGGCGATGTTATGATTTCTCTAGATCGCGTAAAGGATAACGCGCAGTCCTTGAACCAGAGTTATGAATTGGAATTCTACCGTGTCGTTTTCCATGGTGTTTTGCACTTATGTGGTTACAAGGACAAAACGGATGCCGATATTAAAGTGATGCGCGCTAAGGAAGATTTTTATATAAACAGATTTGTTTCACGTGAAACAATCAAAAACTAAACCTTGTTGTTTCACGTGAAACACAATACTCATGTTAGATAAATACGATGTAATTGTTGTAGGCGCAGGTCATGCTGGTTGTGAGGCTGCCAATGCTGCTGCACGAATGGGCAGTAAGGTGTTGTTGGTTACAATGAACATGAATACCATTGCGCAGATGAGCTGTAATCCAGCCATGGGCGGCGTGGCAAAAGGCCAAATCGTTCGCGAGATTGATGCACTTGGTGGGGGCTCTGGAATTGTGAGTGACAAAAGCGCCATACAATTTCGAATGTTGAATCGCTCAAAAGGACCAGCAATGTGGTCTCCAAGAACCCAAAATGATAGAATGCTCTTTTCTTTGGAGTGGCGTTATCTTTTAGAGCAAAACCATAACGTAGACTTCTGGCAAGACATGTGTGTTGGTATTGTGGTTGAAAACCACAAAGTAATCGGAGTTCAAATGGCAATGGGAACCACCATCTACGCAACTACAGTAGTACTTACAAATGGCACCTTTTTAAACGGACTTATTCATCTTGGTGAAAAGCAATTCGGAGGGGGAAGAGCGGGTGAGAAAGCAGCTACAGGGTTGACAGAATCATTGGTTCAGTTCGGTTTTGAAGCCGGTAGGATGAAAACCGGCACACCACCTAGAGTAGACGGCAGAAGTTTAGATTATACTAAAATGGAAATACAAGATGGTGATACAGACCCCTCCAAATTTAGTTATACCAACACCAATGCTTTAGCCAAGCAACTCCCTTGTCACATTACTTATACTAATGAGCAAACACATGAATTGCTGCGCACAGGTTTTGACCGCTCCCCCATGTTTAATGGCGCGATCAAGAGTAGCGGCCCAAGATATTGCCCAAGTATAGAAGATAAAATATCGCGTTTTGCCGACAGAGACAGGCACCAAATTTTTGTGGAACCTGAAGGCTGGAATACTGTTGAAATATACGTTAATGGTTTCAGTACTTCTTTACCAGAAGACGTACAATACGCCGCAATGAAAACCATCCCGGGTTTTGAGAATGTCAAAATGTTCAGACCAGGCTACGCCATCGAATACGATTACTTTCCACCAACCCAACTGAAACACTCTTTAGAGACCAAACTTATAGAAAACCTTTTCTTTGCTGGTCAAATCAACGGAACAACAGGTTATGAAGAAGCGGCCTGCCAAGGATTAATGGCGGGCATCAACGCGCATAGAAAGGTAATCGAAGCAGACCCGATTATTCTAACCCGCAGCGAAGCATATATAGGTGTTTTGATTGACGATCTGATAACCAAAGGAACCAATGAGCCGTACCGCATGTTTACCAGCAGAGCGGAATTCAGAATTTTGTTGCGTCAAGACAACGCTGATGAAAGACTCACGCCACTTGGTTTTCAAATAGGCTTGGCTAGCGCCGAAGCTCTTGAGAAAGTGGAGCAAAAACAACAACTCACAAAGCAACTCAAAAGCAAGCTTCGAGAAATAGGCATTAGCCCTACTGAAGCAAATCCAATGCTCGTTCAAAAAGAATCGGCACCAATTAGTCAACAAGTGAAAGTAAGCTCTCTGATCACAAGACCACACATTTCATTAGCAGATGTGGTGGCTGTTCATGAGCCAACAGCCCAAGTTGTAAATGAAGTTTTACTTCAAAACCCTTTGGCGGTAGAACAAGCAGAAATCCTTTTGAAATACGAAGGGTATATCGACCGCGAAGAAGAACAAGCTCAAAAACATCAGCGTCTAGAAAATTTACAATTACCTGAAACGCTTGATTACGGCAAGGTCAAAAGTTTGAGTATTGAAGCCAGGGAAAAGCTGTCGAAAATTCAGCCAGCTACAATTGGCCAAGCTTCGCGGGTATCTGGCGTTTCACCAAGCGATATATCTGTACTTTTGGTTCATTTAGGACGATAATTTGCATTTTAAGCCGTTTTAAGCGCCTTTTATTGGTTTTGAAAGGGAAACACCAGTCAATCACCGAGATGTTTTATTAGAAAAGACCAAAAACCAAGCTTTTTTTGCTATTTTTCCTTAAAAATGCATTTCCAATTAAAATGGATACAATGAAACAGCGCTTAGTAATTTTTATAGACAGTGTGCATCCGATTTTAGAAGAGCGTCTGACGCAGGCAGGTTTTCAATGTGAGCTGCATTACCAAACCTCTTTCGAAGAATTAAAAAATATCTTGCCACTAGCAACAGGCATTGTCATTCGTTCACGTTTTACCATTCACGAAGAATTTTTAGCTTATTGTCCGGCACTTCAGTTTATCGCCAGGGCGGGCTCTGGTTTAGAAAATATAGATGCGCAATTGTGTAAAGCGCGTGGCATCCAACTTTATAATTCGCCGGAAGGAAACCGAAATGCAGTTGCAGAGCATGCGCTCGGAATGTTGTTGGGTTTGCTCAATAAACTCCATAAAGCCGACAGAGAAGTGCGCGCTGGTATTTGGGATAGAGAAGCAAACAGAGGAGAGGAACTCGATGGAAAAACCATTGGCCTTATTGGCTACGGAAACAACGGCGCAGCATTTGCAAAAAAGCTGCGGGGTTTTGATGTAAAGGTGATGGCCTACGACAAGTATAAAACCGGCTTTGGAGATCATTTTGTACAGGAGTGTACCATAGAGGCAATTCAAGAACAAGCCGACGTGTTGAGTTTTCATATTCCCCAAAATCGTGAAACCAAACAGTACTTTAATGCTGCATTTCTTCAGAAAATGAAGAAGCCATTTTACTTATTGAATTTGTCGCGTGGAAAAATTGTGGAGACCAGTACATTGGTGAAGGGTCTTCAATCAGGACAAATCAAAGGAGCTGGTTTAGATGTTTTGGAATATGAAAAGAAGAGCTTTGAAGCTTTTTTCGATCAAGACATGCCGGCAGATTTTTCATATCTTGTTCAGGCGGATAACGTGAGTCTTTCTCCACACGTAGGTGGTTGGACAACAGAGAGTTATGTAAAATTAAGCAGTGTTTTGGCCGACAAAATTTTGGCCGACGAATCCAATTAATCTTCTTGCCAGTCGTCCATAAAGCGGTCGAGCTCACGGCGGTCTTTTTTGGTTGGTTTTCCGTCTGTAAGGCGGTAATTTCTCTGTGCCTCTTGGTATGCTTTGAGTTTTTCGATTTCTTCTAGCGGTGTGATGTCTAAGAGGTAATCCTTGACAAGAGGAGCACCCACGCGCCGATCGAGGACTTGTAGTACTTTGAATTGGAAGCGCGCGCTGTGTTTGAGTAGAGTGATCGTTTCACCTTCTTTGACTTCTCTAGAGGGCTTAATTGCGCTTTCATTGAGCAGTACTTTTCCTTTAGAGATGAGTTCTGTTGCTTGAGAACGTGTTTTGGAGAGGCGAACAGCCCAAAGAAATTTATCTAAGCGGGTTTTCATCGCGCACTTTTTTAGGAAGCCCTTTGTAAACGAGGTGATAGGAGTGATCTATCAATTCTTTTAAAAGCAGATCATTGACGTCGTTGTTGAACTGTATGGTATTCCAATGTTTATGACTCATGTGAAACCCAGGCTGAACGGCAGTGTATTGCTCCCGAAGTTCTATAGCGTAGTCTGGGTCGCATTTGAGGTTAATAGAATTACAATCTTCGACATCAACTAATGCGAACATTTTACCATAAACCTTAAAAACGAGGGTTCGGTTGTCAAAAGGAAAGCAATCCGTGGCGCCTTGTTTGAGTGAACAATAATGGTGTAGTTCCTCAATATTCATTAGCGTTTAGGCGATAACAGGATTGGGTTTGCCTAAGTTCTTCAACATTTTGGTGTGCTCTGAAAGGGCACTTAAAAAGGTGTCGTAAGAGTGGTAAGGCAAATTGAAATCTTTTGCTGTTTGCTCCACAATTTTAGAAATTTTGTTGTAGTGGATGTGGCAAATTGAAGGGAACAAGTGGTGCTCTACTTGGTAGTTCAAGCCGCCCACATACCAAGAAAATAACTTGGCTTTAGGTGCAAAATTAGCGGTGTTGTATAACTGGCTCACTGCCCAATCTGCTTCTACAACACCGGAATCGTTAGGCATTGGGAAGGTAGAGGTAGGGACGATGTGTGCAGGTTGAAAAATCATGGCGAGGATCAGCCCACAAATGAATTGCATGAGCAAGAAACCAAGAACATTTGTGATCCAGCTTGCACCACCAAAATAAATAGGCAAGAACAACAAAAGACCGGTGTAAATAATTTTAAAGAAGATGATCCTGAACATGTGCTGTCCGAAAGTTACTCCTTGAGATTCAATGAGGCCTTTTTTCTTGTAACGGAAAGCTTGTTGGTAGTCTTTGCTGAGGTACCAGAAAAGGGTCATCATGCCGTAAAAGAACCAAGCATAAAGGTGCTGAAATCTGTGTATAGCGTGGTATTCAGAGTGTGGCGAAAAACGCAATGCAAAAAGTGGCGGATCGATGTCTTCGTCGTGGTCGGTTACGTTGGTGTAGGTATGGTGTAAAACGTTGTGTTGGATGCGCCAGTTTCTCGCACTACCACCTAAGATGATCATCACATTACTGACAAGGGTGTTGACCCATTCTTTTCTTGAATACGCACCATGGTTTGCATCGTGCATGACAGACAAACCTACTCCGGCCATGCCAAAGCCCATCACGACCCAAAGTCCGTAGTAAGCAAGAGTTGGCATTTCTTGCCAAAACAAGAAACCGTAAGGAATTAAGAATAATGCGAGCAAGGCAAATGTTTTAAAAACCATTGCCGCATTTGCTGTTTTGGCAATGTTGTTTTCTTTAAAATAGGCATTGACTCTAGACCTGAGTGTTTTATAAAACTCAGTGTTGTGTTCTTTAGAGAACTGAACGGGGGCGTAACTCATTTAGCAGGATTAGGTAACAAAGTTAAGCAAATATAAATAGGCAATCATCAAGATGAAATAGATTTCATTTATGACAAACCCTGAAGTGCGCAAAGATCTTTATAGAGACTGGGTTTGCCGAGCAATTCTTCGTGTTGTCCGCGCTCGATTATTTCTCCTTTTGAGAGCACAATTATTTGATCAGCATTTCGAACCGTAGAAAGTCTGTGTGCAATCACAAATGAGGTTCTGTTTTCCATGAGTTTTTCTAGTGCCTGTTGAACCAGGGATTCAGATGCGGTATCTAGTGCAGAGGTGGCTTCGTCAAGAATGAGAATAGCGGGGTCTTTATAGACAGCTCTTGCAATGGCAATTCTTTGTTTTTGCCCGCCGGAAAGTTTGTTGCCGCGCTCTCCTAATATGGTGTCGTAGCCGTTGTCTAGTTCAGTGATAAAGCTGTGTGCATTAGCGACTTGCGCAGCGGCAATAATTTTTTTCATGTCGGGTTGCTCATCTCCAAAAGCAATGTTTTGTGCCGCACTTACATTGAATAAGATTGATTCTTGACTCACCACACCAATCATGTTGCGCAACGAGGTCAAACTCAGGTCTCTGATATCGACGCCATCTACTTTGATGGCTCCTTTTGTGACGTCGTAAAAACGCTGTAGTAAATCCATTAGGGTAGATTTTCCACTGCCAGACTCACCAACAATTGCAACCAAATCTCCTTTATTGACAACCCAATCGATGTCCTGAAGCACAGGTTGTTCTTGATAAGAAAAACCAACCTGACTAAAGGTGATTTCTTTTTCAAAGTTTTGGATATCTATACAGTTGGGCTTGTCGGTAACTGCTTCGTTGGCATTGAGAAGTGCATTGATGCGGTCTTGAGAAGCTTGGGCTTTGGTCATGTTGGCCATGTTGTTTGACACACTTTGGATGGGTCGCAGAAACTGTGAAAACACAATTATGTAGGTCAAAAAGACTTCGCCGGTAAGGCCGATTTGTTGGCCGTTTAAAATGAGTCTGCCACCAAAGTAAACCAGCGCCAATAGCACGGTTGCGCCAAGGGTTTCGTTGACCAACGGGGAGAGGTCGCGTTTTCTAAAAACCCGGGTGGCTAGTTTTTGGTGTTGATTGTTCTTTTGGGCAAAGGTATCTGCAACAAAACGGATGGCATTGAACGCTTTAATGACCCGAACACCACCTAAGTTTTCATCCATGGAGGCATAAAGAAAACCGAGTTGTTCTTGGGTTTTTTGCGCTGTGCGCTTCAGGCTTTTGCCAATTCTAGAGATCACAAAAGCAGAAACAGGCAACAACAACAATGAAATGAGGGTAAGTTGTGGGCTCATGTAAATGAGCGTCAATAAATTGATAATGATGGCGAGGGGCTCTCGAAAAATGAGTTCGAGTAAACTCACCACGGCCACTTCTATTTCATTGACATCGCTATTCATGCGGGCCATTAAATCCCCCTTTTTTTCATTGCTATGATAGGCAAGCGGTAGGCGCAGCGATTTTTCAAATAAAGCGCCGCGAACGTCGCGAACCACACACATTCTGAGTTTTGATTGTGTCCAAACCGCACCGTATCTAAAAATATTTTTCAGTAAAAAAGCCAAAAAGACACTCACACATACAAAAAGGAGCGCGCCTTTTGGATCGGCCTTGACCAAAGAATACATCTCGAAATTATAGGTGTCGCGGACATAATCTACGATTCCGGAAACACCACCTTGAAACTTTGGAGCAGACACGGCTTTAAGTTCTTCACCGCTTTTAAAAATCAATTGCAAAACAGGCACAAACAATACCAGTGAGAGCAAATTGAACACAACAAAGAGCAAATTGAATAGAATGGTAGCCCAAGCCAGCCCTTTATATTTAAAGGTATAGTTGTATATTTCTTTGTAGTAAGACATTGACACAAAGATACATTTTTGTTTAGATGAGGGCTTGCTCTGCAAGTATTCTTACCTTTGCAATATGAGTTCTATCCGTCAGCAAAAAATAGAAGCCGTTATTCAGGCTGAGCTAGCCGCATTTTTTCGAAAACAAGCCGCAGAAATTTGTTTGGGTGCAATGGTTTCGGTTACAGTTGTGCGCATTACTTCAGATTTGAGCTTGGCAAGAATTTACCTCAGTATTTTTGCGGGTCCCGAAAAAGAAGTCGTTTTGGAAAACATTCAAGCCAACCGAGGTAAAATCCGCTTAGAGGTAGGAAAACGACTCAAAAACCTCCGCAAAATTCCAGATTTGGTTTTCCACATAGACGACTCCCTTGATTACGCACTCAAGATAGACGCACTTCTCAAGAACTAAGCGATTAAAACCGCGCTTTACATAGCAAAACGTTACCTATTTAGTCGTTCGAAACGATCGATAGTCAGCATTATCTCTAGAATTTCTGTTGTTGGTATTGCTGTTTGTACGGCGGCCATGGTCATTTTATTGTCGGCTTTTAATGGCATCGAACAAATGATTGCGAAGCTCTACACTTCATTTGATGCACCAATCACCATTCAGCACCAAAGCAGAAAAACCTTTTTTGTGCGTCAAATAGACCTTCAAGAGTTAAAAGCAATAAATGGCGTTCAGGCGTTCAGCAAAGAACTAGAAGAATTGGTGGTGCTGCGCAAAAATCAAAGGTGGATCAATGCCAACATGCATGCGGTCGACGCCGAATTTGTGAAGCGCGCAAAGGTCAATGCGCACTTGATCAATCAGGTAGGTGCAGAGTACTTGAACAATCCGGGCTTTGTATTTTTGGGCGCTGATGTTTTTTCAAAACTAAAACTAGGGCTGGGCTCTGAGCAAAACAACATTCAATTATATGCGCCTAAACGCAACATGAAAATGAAATTAGGCAAAACGCCATTTCATATACAACCCATAGATGTTGCAGGTGCACTGAATTACAATCAAGAGTTGAACAGCAATGCCTTGCTCTGGGATTATAACGCCGCGAGTTTGCTTTTTGACCAGGTGGGTGCGGTCACTAGAATTCATGTTTATGCAGATTCCAATGTAGATTTACTCGAGATTCAAAGGTGCATCAAGCAGTTAGTTGGCCCGGACTTTTTGGTGAGAACGCAATTAGAAAAGAACGAATTGATTTACAAAACAAGCCGTTCGGAACGCCTAGTGGTGTTCATTATTTTGCTATTTGTGTTTGTCTTAGCTTCTTTCAATTTGATTGCGACACTCACCATGCTGATACATGAAAAACAAGCCAACTTACAAATTTTAAAAGCGCTTGGCATGACCCCTCAAAACCGTTTTCAGATTTTCTTTTTTGAAGGTTTGCTGCTTTCTTTTTTAGGGATCGTATTTGGTTTGGTTTTCGGCTTGCTCATCTGTTGGTGTCAGCAATATTTTGGTTGGTTAATTGTGCCGGGTGCCAATGTGCCCTTCCCCATTGTCTTTAAAGCAAAAGACTTTGTTAGCATACTCTTCGCTTCCAGTGTCTTAGCTTTTTTGTTTACCTATTTCCCCGTCAGATTTTTAATGCGCAAGACTCAGTAAGCGAGATGCAAAATAATTTTGAATAGTTCTCAAGTAATTCAAATAAAATCTCGTATATTTGCGCCCGAATTTAAAAGACAAATGATGTCATCAATCAAAGGAAAAATCTCTCAAGTAATCGGTCCAGTTGTGGACGTAAGATTCGAGCGCGGCACCGCGCTACCCAACATTTATGATGCATTGGAAGTATACAAAACCGACGGCACTCGTGTGGTTTTGGAAGTTCAAGCACACGTTGGAGAAAATGCTATTCGCGCCATTTCCATGGACTCAACCGATGGATTTACCCGCGGAATGGAAGTGATTTCAACAGGTATTCCAATTAAAGTTCCAACCGGAGATCGCATCAAGGGTCGTTTGTTTAATGTAGTCGGCGAGGCCATCGACGGCATCAACACTATGGACAACACGGAAGGATTGCCAATTCACCGCGAGGCTCCGAAATTTGACCAATTGTCTACTGCTACCGAAATCCTTTTCACCGGTATCAAAGTTATCGACCTTATTGAGCCTTATGCAAAAGGTGGTAAAATTGGTCTCTTTGGTGGTGCGGGTGTAGGTAAAACAGTACTTATCCAAGAATTAATTAACAACATTGCAAAAGGACACGGTGGTTTGTCTGTATTTGCAGGTGTTGGTGAGCGTACCCGTGAAGGAAACGACTTACTTCGCGAAATGTTAGAGTCTGGCATTATCAAATATGGTGATGAATTCATGCACTCTATGGAAGAAGGCGGTTGGGACCTCTCTAAGGTTGACCTCAACGAAATGAAAGAATCCAAAGCAACATTTGTTTTCGGTCAGATGAACGAGCCTCCAGGAGCACGTGCACGTGTGGCCCTTTCAGGTCTTACAATTGCCGAATACTTCCGCGATGGAGACGGCGAAGGTCAAGGAAAAGACATCCTTTTCTTCGTAGACAACATCTTCCGCTTTACCCAAGCTGGTTCAGAAGTATCTGCACTTCTTGGTCGTATGCCATCTGCAGTAGGTTACCAACCAACATTGGCTACCGAAATGGGTGCCATGCAAGAGCGCATTACCTCAACTAAAAACGGATCAATTACTTCAGTACAAGCGGTATACGTACCTGCCGATGACCTTACCGATCCAGCGCCAGCAAACACATTTGCTCACTTAGATGCCACTACGGTATTGTCTCGTAAAATTTCCGAGCTCGGTATTTATCCTGCGGTTGATCCACTCGATTCTACTTCTCGTATCCTTACACCAGAAATCGTAGGTGAAGAGCATTACAATTGTGCACAACGCGTAAAAATCACCTTACAACGCTACAAAGAACTTCAAGATATCATCGCCATCTTAGGTATGGATGAACTTTCTGAAGAAGACAAAATGATCGTTCACCGCGCACGTCGTGTACAACGTTTCTTGTCTCAACCATTCCACGTAGCTGAGCAATTTACAGGTATCCCAGGAGTACTCGTCGATATCCAAGACACCATCAAAGCGTTCAACGACATCCTTGATGGTAAATTTGACCAGTATCCTGAAGCAGCTTTCAACCTCAAAGGAGGAATTGAAGATGTAATTGCTGCTGGAGAAAAAATGTTAGCAGAAGCATAATCATGATATTAGAAATCATCACACCAGAAGCGAGCCTTTACAAAGGAGAGGTGAACAGCGTCAGTTTGCCTGGCTTAGATGGTGTTTTCCAAGTCCTCAACAACCACGCCCCGATCATTTCTTCATTGAAAAAAGGGGAGTTGTGTTTCGAAACCAACCAACCCGTAGAAGCGAATGAGCACCTTGCTGTTTCTGGCTCTTCAGTGCGCGTACAAATCAAAGGTGGTGTGGCTGAGCTCAACAACCAAAAGCTAATTATTTTAGCAGAATAACATAAACAAAACCTCAAGCTAAAAGGGATTGGTCTGACCACTCCCTTTTTTTATGAGCTTTTCAGCAAAAGATTGTGTATTTTCGTTTGACTAAATGAGTACTTTAGAAAACCTTGATCTTCAGAATATTCCCCGCCACGTTGCTTTCATCATGGATGGCAATGGCCGTTGGGCTAAAAACAAAGGGCAGCACCGCTTATTTGGGCATGCAGCTGGGGTAGAATCTGTGAAGGAAGTCATCAAAACGGCCCGTGAACTGGGTGTTTCTTATTTAACTATGTATGCCTTTTCTACTGAAAATTGGTCTCGTCCAAGTGAAGAAGTAGAAGGGCTTATGAATTTATTAGTCGATGCAATTGCCAATGAAGTCGATGAAATGCATGCGAATGGCGTGCGTTTACGCACCATCGGTGATATCCAAGGATTGCCTGGAAATTGTTATCAATCTTTGCTAGACGCAATGGAGCGCACCAAAGACAACACATCCTTGACCCTCATATTGGCCCTCAATTACTCGGCTCGTCAAGAAATCCTAAAAGCGGCTGTGTCTGCGCATCAACTGATCGAAGACGGCCAGCTGTCAGTGGCTGAACTCAACGAAGAAACTTTTGCTGGTTTACTACACACTAAAGACATTCCAGATCCAGAATTACTCATTCGTACCAGCGGAGAATGCCGCATCAGTAACTTTTTGCTTTGGCAATTGTCTTATACAGAGTTGCTTTTTACAGACATCCATTGGCCCGACTTCCGCCGCGATGCATTTATATATGCCATTGCAGCTTTTCAGAAAAGGGAAAGGCGTTTTGGGATGATATCTGAACAAATTCAAACCAATAAATGAATAAAATACTCGTTTTTTTAATGCTGTTTAGCGCCGGTTTAGCGCTGGCCCAAACGCCAAGTACATTGGGTGGTTTTGACTTTGATTACGCCAACCCCCAAACCTACGAAATTGGCCCTGTGCGCGTTGTGGGTGCCGACAACTACGATCACCAAGCCATTAAGCTTATTGCAGGTTTGCGCACTGGTCAGAAAATTACTTTGCCAAGTCAGCAAATCAATAAAGCCATTCAAAACCTCTGGGCAGAAGGATTGTTCTCTGATGTCGCCATTTATGCGGAGAAAGAAGTGGGCGGCATTGTCTATTTAGTTATCGAACTGAGTCCGCGCCCGAAGCTTTCCAAGTTTCGATTTGTTGGCGTGAACAAACGCGAGGCCGACAAACTCAGAGAAGAAATCACGCTATATGCGGGTAAAACCATCACTGAAAACTTGGTGTTTGAAACCAATAGCAAGATCAGAAGTTATTACCGCGACAAAGGATTTTATCACGCCAAAGTGCAAATCAATCGCCAGCAAGACACCCTCATCAACAATTCCGAGATTTTCGTGATCAATGTTGAAAAGGGCATTAAGGTTGGCATCAAAGAAATCGAATTTGTGGGTGTCACGTCTGTTCCGATTTGGAAGCTCAAAATGGCCATGAAAGACACCAAACAAAAAGGCCCACAGCGCTTGTTCAAGCGCTCTAAATACACCGAAAGTAGCTATGCCACCGACAAAGCGGCTTTAATGGCTAAGTTCAATGCAGAAGGCCTCCGAGACGCAGCTATTGTCAGCGACACTGTCTTTATGCTCGATGAAAAGAATATGAAAATTCGCATAGAGATCAATGAAGGCGAAAAATATTATTTTGGAGACATCGAATGGATTGGTAATTCAAAATACAGATCTAGCTTTCTCGATACCGTTTTGGGTATCAAGCCTGGCGATCTTTATAACAAAGACTTGTTTAACCAGCGCTTGTATGGCAATGGCGATGGCCGCGATATCTCTTCGCTTTACATGGACCGCGGTTACTTGTTTTTCCAAATTTCTCCTGTAGAAACTGGGGTCAAAGACAACAAAATTAACCACCAAGTCCGTTTGATTGAAGGCAAAGAGGCGCATATTGGCATCGTCACCATCCGCGGTAATACCAAAACAAACGACCACGTTATTTTGCGAGAGATCCGCACCAAACCCGGAGACCTCTTCAATAAAGCCGACATCATGCGTACCCAGCGTGAATTAGCCCAGCTTGGTTTCTTTGACGAGCAAGGTTTTCAGGTCAACCCAAAACCAAATCCTGCTAATGGTACCGTAGACATCGAGTACGTTGTTGTAGAAAAGTCTAGCGATCAAATTGAACTTTCTGGAGGTTACGGTGGCGCTGGCCCCAACACTTCAGGCCGTGTAATCGGTACGCTCGGTTTGTCTTTCAATAATTTCTCCACCAAAAACTTCTTCAAGAAAGATGCCTGGAGCCCACTACCTGGTGGCGACGGCCAGCGCCTGACCATTCGCGCGCAGTCTACAGGTCGCTTTTATCAGGGTTATAACTTTTCCTTTACCGAGCCATGGTTGGGTGGTAAAAAACCAAACTCACTCACTTTCTACGTCACCAACTCTTCTATCTCTACAAACGGTTTATTGCGCACCAACCCAGACTACAACGGCATCTCTATTTCCGGAGCAGGCGTCGCAATGGGCCGCCGCAAAAAATGGCCAGATGACTATTTTGTGGCTAATTACGAGCTTTCTTATCAGTATTACGATGTACAGAAATACTCTTTCTTCCCGCTCTTTCAAAATGGCTATGCCAACGACATTTCTTTGAAGTACACATTGCAACGCAGCTCGGTAAGCGCGCCAATTTATCCTCAAAATGGCTCTAACTTTACCTTCTCAGCCAAAGCGACGGCGCCTTACAGCATGTTTGGTCCAGAAAAAGACTATTCAAGCATGACACAACAGGATCGCTACAAGTACTTGGAGTATTTCAAACTGAAATTTACCGGAGAATGGTATACGCCTCTGAGCGCCGATAAAAAACTTGTATTGATGTCGCGCTTTGGATTTGGCTACATGGGGGCCTACAACAAGGCAAAAGGCATTTCTCCTTTTGATCGCTTCATTATGGGCGGTAGCGGCCTCACCGGCATGGGTGCCAATCAAATTGGTGGTCGTGAAATCATCGCTTTGCGCGGTTACGAAGACCAAACCATTTCTTCTTCGGGCGGCGATCCAATTGTTGCTAAATATACTTTAGAGCTCCGCTATCCAATCTCGCTTAATCCACAAGCAACTTTTTATGCGCTCTCCTTCCTAGAGGCGGGCAACACCTATCCGAGCTTTGATAAATTCAATCCGTTCAACGTGAAGCGCACTGCAGGGGTGGGAATCCGCGTCTTTTTACCGATGTTTGGTATGTTGGGCCTTGACTACGGTTTAGGTTTTGACCAAATGGATGAGTGGGCAAGTGGTTTTGGAAAAGGATCTGACCTAGATATCAAGGCCAAAGGGTATTATCCGAAATTGACATTTACAATTGGTATGAACCTCGGAGAATTGTAGCATTAACAATAAATTGGTAACTTCGTCGTTCTAAGCACGCAAATCAAACACATGAAATACCTTGCACTTCTTTTATTGGTTTTTGGCATGCAATTTGTCCGTGCGCAAACCTACGCTTTTATCGATTCTGATTACATTTTAGAAAATGTACCTGAGTACGCAGAAGCAAAAGAACGCCTGGACAAAATGGCCGAGCGTTGGACCAAAGAAATAGAAGACCGCTACGCGACAATCAAGAGCCTCAAAAGCAACTATGATCGCGAAGAAGTGCTCCTTCCAAAAGAGGAAAGAGAAAAAAGAAAAATAGAAATTGAAAAACTCGAGCAAGAAGCCATTGACCTCCAAACCCAACATTTTGGTTCAAACGGCGATTACTTCCAAAAACGTCAAGAGTTGATCAAACCAATACAAGACCGCGTTTTCACCGCAATGAAAAAAGTGGCCAAAAGAGAAGGTTATGCTTTTGTCTTTGACAAAGCCAACCAAAGTAATTTGCTTTATGCAGAAAAAGAATTCGACATCTCAGATGCGGTGCTCGAAGAAATGGGAATAACTAAATAAATATAAAAATGAAAAATGTATTACTAGGGCTTTTTGTTGTAATCGGATTCAGCACTTTTGCTCAGACTAAAATCGGACACGTAGACTCTCAAAAATTACTAGACACACTGCCATCTCGTGATATCGCAATTAAAAAGTTGGATTCCATGAAAACAGCAGGCATGCAAGAATTGCAATTAATGGATGCTGATTTCCAAAAGGCTTACCAAGATTATACAGTGAACCAAGCGACCAAATCTCCGGCAGAGCGCCAAATCATCGAAGGGCGCTTGATGCAAAAACAACAAATGCTAGAGGCAACGCAGGCTTCTTTGGAAGAAGGTTTGCAAATCATGAGTGAAGAATTGAACAAACCAATCCTTGACCGTGTACAAAAAGCGATTGATATCGTTGCAGAACGCAAGAAACTCAACTACGTGCTTGATGTTTCTGCCACTATGTATTCAAAAGGCGGTATAGACATCACTAGCGAGGTCATCGTTGAGCTTTTATTGCTAGACGCAGCTGCAACTAAGAAATAAGATCCTATCAAACATTAGAAAAGGGCAGCCATTGGTTGCCCTTTTTTCGTTAGCTTTGATTTGTGGAATTACAAGGTCCTATAGGTGTTTTTGATTCGGGCTACGGCGGCCTTACCGTTTTGGCTGAGTTGCGCGCGAAGCTCCCTCAACACGACTTCCTATATTTCGGCGACAACGCACGCGCGCCTTACGGCAATCGCTCATTTGACGTCGTTTATGAATTTACGCTCGAAGCAGTTCAGTTTTTATTTGATCAGGGCTGTCCGTTGGTGATTTTGGCTTGCAATACAGCATCTGCAAAGGCCCTTCGCACCATCCAACAAAAAGACCTCCCTCAAATCGCGCCAAACAACCGTGTCCTTGGCGTTATCAGGCCAAGCACAGAAGTGCTCGGAGAACGTACCAAAAGTGGCCACGTGGGCATTTTAGGAACCTCTGGAACCATCAATTCGGGGTCTTACCCAATTGAGTTGGCCAAGTTTGCACCAGAAGTAGCCGTACACCAGCACGCCTGCCCTATGTGGGTGCCCCTCATCGAAAACCAACAATACACACACGAGGCAGGCCGAATGTTCATTTCCGAGGACGTGCAGGCCATCATGCAACAACACGAGGCGATAGACACCATTTTGTTGGCGTGTACGCATTATCCCGTATTAAAGCAGCAGATTGAAGCACTTGTTGGCCCCGCAGTACAAGTTGTGGCGCAAGGCGCTATTGTTGCAGAAAAACTGAATGATTATTTGGTTGCGCATCCGGAAATCGAAACCCGACTAACCAAAACAGGAAAAACGAGGTTTTTTACCTCAGAAACACCGCGGGTTTTTGATGAAAAAGCGAGTTATTTTTTGCAGCAAGAGGTGGCTTCTGAGCACCACAGTTTCTAATTACTTAGCGGATTTTTCTACTCAATGCGGTCAGGAGTTGCTCGTTGAGTTCTTTTTGTAGCGCTGGATGAGCTGCGTAATATTTCAGGCTTTTTTCGAAAAGCGCCTTTGTACAACCCGCTTTTTTGAAAACGCGTTGAACCGAAAGGTCTAGGGCAGCTTTGTATTGCCCCGGTACGCCGAATTTACTTTGGTAATGGGTTTCTAATAAAGTAATTTCTTCAACTAATGGAGTCATTTGCGCGAGCGGAAGAATGCCTTCGGGAACAGCATTTGGTTGACAAGCGCTTAGTAAGATCAAGCAGATAAAAAAGCGAGCGAGCATTATCTAGGAATAAATAAGAGGCGTTGACCAGGTCCTTGTTCGATGATTTTGGCGTCGGCATATACACAGTTGCCATTGACGTAAGTGCTGTGGATATGGTTAGCGAATTGATGTCCTTCAAACGGTGACCAACCACATTTGTATAATAAATCTGCTTTGCTGACCGGTTTGTTTGGAGTGGGCGCCACGAGCACTAAATCGGCAGCATAACCTTCTCGGATATATCCTCTTTCTTTGATTCTAAATAGCGTTGCGGGCGCGTGCGCCATTTTTTCGACGACGCGTTCCAAAGAGATTTTACCCTCTTGTACTTTGTCAAGCATGGCCAAAAGCGCGTGCTGAACAAGCGGCCCTCCTGAAGGTGCTGAACTATATGCCTGTGCTTTTTCTTCAATGGTGTGGGGGGCGTGGTCGGTCGCCACGACGTCGATGCGGTCATCTAAGAGCGCCTCCCAAATACCTTCTCTGTCAAATGCTGTTTTAACAGCGGGGTTCCACTTGATGAAGTTGCCTTTTGTGGCGTAGTCTGCATCACTGAACCATAAATGGTGGATACAAGCTTCTGCAGTAATTTTCTTTTGCTCGAGGGGCAACGTGTTTTCAAATAGTGCGGTTTCTTTTGCGGTAGAAATGTGCAGGATGTGCAGGCGCGCACCGTGTTTTTTGGCGAGCGCAACTGCTTTGGAGGAAGATAAATAACAAGCTGCTTCGTTTCTGATGAGCGGGTGTGCAGTCACTGGAATTTGGTCGCCGTATTTTTCTTGAAATGCGGCTAAATTGGCTCTGACCGTTGTTTCGTCTTCGCAGTGTGTGGCAATGAGCGCACCAACGCGTGAAAACAAGCCTTCTAAGACACTTTCTTTATCGACCAGCATATTTCCCGTAGAGGAGCCCATGAAAACCTTGACACCGCAAATTTTGGAGTTGTCTGTGCGGAGTACTTCTTCAAGGTTGTCATTGGACGCACCCATGAAAAAAGAGTAATTGGCCAAGGCGTTTTGAGCAGCTATTTGGTATTTGTCTTCGAGTAGGTCTTGGGTGAGTGCGTTTGGAACGGTGTTGGGCATTTCCATGAAGCTGGTAATGCCGCCAGCAACCGCTGCCCGAGATTCTGTATAAATATTGCCTTTGTGAGTGAGGCCCGGTTCGCGAAAGTGGACTTGGTCGTCTATGCAGCCGGGTAAAACCAAAAGACCACTTGCATCGACTTCATTTACTTTTTCAGTGACGGAAATTTGTGCGGCAATTTTTTCGATTCTGCCATTAGAAATGAGGATGTCGGCCGTAAATCTTTTGCCTTCATTGACGATGGTTCCGTTCTTGATGATCGTTTTCATGTTGTTTTATTTCCATTTCATTTTACGCATTTGCCAAACGCCAAAAAAGGCCTCTTTGAAAATGCCTTTGCTCATTTTAGATTCGCCTACCACGCGATCTATAAAAGTGATGGGGATTTCTTTGACTTTAAAACCAAGGCGTACCGCGGCATATTTCATGCAAATCTGAAAGGCATAGCCTTTGAATGGAATTTGCTCGAGTGGAATTTGCTCGAGTACTTTATGGTGGTAACATTTGAAGCCTGCGGTGGTGTCTTTGATATTGATCAAGAGGATGATCCGCACATAAACGCTGGCAAAATAGCTCATTAAGATGCGTTTTAGGGGCCAATTTCTGACTTTACCTCCGCGCACATAGCGAGAGCCAATGGCACAATCGGCGCCGTCTTCACAAGCCTTAACCAAACGGGGGAGGTCATTAGGATTGTGGGAGAAATCGCAATCCATTTCTATGATGTAGGTGTAGTCGCGGTCTAGGGCCCACTTGAAGCCATGAATGTAGGCCGTGCCAAGCCCTAATTTGCCGGGTCTTTTTTCGAGGAAAACCGCCGGAAATTTTTCCATGAGGGCTTCAATTTGCGCAGCCGTACCATCGGGTGAGTTGTCGTCGATAAAGAGGATATGGTAACCCTGTTGCAGATCCATAACAGCAGAAACCATTTTTGAAATGTTTTCGCGTTCGTTATAAGTAGGAATAATAATGAGGGTTCTTGGGCTGGCCATATCTAATTTGAACGAAATTAAAGAAGAAAAGTGACAAATGACTTGCTAGTTCATGAGTTTCTTTTTTGAAGAACATAAAAAAACCGCCTTTTGGGCGGTTTCTTTTATGGGTGTGAAACAGATTATGCTTCTTCGTCCTCTTCTTCGTCGTCTCCGGCATCAGCACCTTTGACAGCACCACGAGCCATTTTGACTGCAACAACCACTGCATTAGCAGGGTCTAGGAATTGTACGCCAGGGATTTCGATGCTGCTCACGCGGATAGACTGACCAATACGAAGTTTGGTGATGTCTAAGGTGATGGCATCTGGCAATGCGCTTGGCAAACCAATACACTGCAACTGACGGAAAACGGTCATGAGTTTACCACCGGCCATTACACCACGAGAAGAACCTGTGATGCGAACTGGTAATTTGACACGAACCTCTTTGTTTTGGTCGAGTTCGTAGAAGTCAACGTGTTGAATGGTGTCTTTGGTTGGGTGTTGTTGCAACTCGCGAATGATGCCAACTGCTTTTTTACCTTCGATGTCGAGGGCAACCTGAAATACATCAGGAGAAAAAACGATTTTGTCAATTGCTGTTCGCTTTACTGCGAAGTGAGTTTGCTCACCTTGACCGTAAAGCACACAAGGAACTAGGCCTGCATTACGCAAAGCCGCAGCATCCTTCTTCCCTACGTTCGCTCGGAGCGAACCGCTCAAATGTGCTGTTTTCATGTTATATATTTATTTAAGAGATTACAAAATGTGAACTGATCGATTCGTTGTTGACCAAACGCTTAATGACATCTGCAAAGAGGTCGGCGACGCTTACAACGCGAATTTTCTCGCTGTGTTTTTGAAGCGGAATGGTGTCGGTAACGATGAGTTCGGTGAGTTTAGAAGCGGCAATGCGTTCGAATGCAGGCCCGCTCAGTACGGCGTGTGTGGTGAATGCGCGCACGCTGTTGGCGCCTTTTTCAATGAGTAAGTCGGCTGCTGTGGTGAGCGTACCTGCGGTGTCGCACATGTCGTCGATGATCACGACATCTTTGCCAGCGACATCGCCAATGACGGTCATTTCGGCAATTTCGTTTGCTTTTTTGCGGTTTTTGTGACAGAGCACGAGGCCGCAATTGAGGTTTTTGGCGTAAGAATTTGCGCGTTTTGCTCCTCCTGCGTCTGGTGCGGCAACAACTAGGTTGTCGCGGTTGAGGCTGTCTATTTCATTGAAGAAGAGCGTAGACGCAAAAAGGTGGTCTACAGGGACTTCAAAAAAGCCTTGGATTTGATCTGCGTGGAGGTCCATGGTCATGATGCGGTCTACGCCGGCTGCCATGAGCATGTTGGCTACTAATTTGGCTCCGATTGCTACCCTTGGTTTGTCTTTGCGGTCTTGACGGGCAAAGCCAAAGTAAGGAATAACGGCAATGATTTTGCGCGCAGAAGCACGACGAGCGGCATCTATGAGCAATAAAAGTTCGAATAAGTTTTCTGTCGGGGGCATCGTAGATTGCACAATGAACACATCTTGGCCTCTAACTGTTTCTTCGAAAGAAGGTTGGAATTCACCGTCAGAAAAAACACTTACCTTGACGTCGCCAAGAGCTGCGCCAAATGATTTAGCGATGTTGGCTGCGAGTTGTTCGGAAGCCCTGCCTGCAAAGATTTTTACGCCCACGATACTTAAAATTGGATGCAAAGGTAAGGAATTAAGAACTAATTTTGTAACACAATGAGTCAAAAGCTACAATATTCCTTGTTCAAACGCCTTTTCAGCTTTGCCAAGCCTTACAAAAAATACTTAGTTGTAGCCATCAGCGCCACGATTTTATTAGCTGCCCTTTCCCCTTCGAGGCCCTTTGTCATTGGCCAAATCATCGACCGTTACTTGCTCAAAGATAAAGACCCAAACATGTTGTTATTGGGCTCTTTGCTTGTACTGCTTATGCTTTTACTAGAAGCGGTATTGCAAGTTGTGGGCACCTATTTTTCCAATTTATTGGCCCAATCTGTGATCAGAGATTTGCGTCAAAAAGTCATCCGCCACTTCATGAAGTTGCGCGTGGCATATTTTGATAAGAACCCGGTGGGCGCCATGGTTACCAGAGTAGTTTCGGATATGGAAGCCATTACGGAGGTGTTTTCATCGGGCCTAATGGATATCGCCGCCGACTTATTGTCTTTGGTGCTTATCATCTTATTTATGTTTCTGACCGATTGGCAGTTGGCCTTAATGACCCTCATTCCTGTTCCGTTGCTCATTTGGGCCACGCGCATTTTTGCCCGCGCCATGAAATCTTCTTTTCAGCAAGAGCGACAGGCGGTCACTAAACTAAATACGTTTGTTCAGGAACGGCTCACAGGCATGAGTTTGGTACAACTTTTTAACCGTCAACAACAAGAGGCCCGGCACTTTGAGCACATCAATTCCGAGCACCGCGCCGCGCACATTAAAGCCGTTTGGGCCAACTCCATTTTCTTCCCGTTTGTCGAATTATTGAGTTCATTATCTATTGCTTCTTTATTGGTTTGGGGAGCACTTCAGGCAGCAGGTAAGTCCGAACAAGAGGTCAGCAATATGTTCGGCGAGTTATTTGCCTTCGTGTTTTGGATCAGTCAATTGTATCGCCCAATTCGCATGTTAGCAGATAAATTCAATATTTTGCAGCGCGGAACGGTTCGGGCGGAACGTATTTTTGCCGTTCTAGATGAACAAACAGATATCCAAGACAAAGGGCACTTAACGCAAGTGGATTTCAATCAAAACCTGCGTTTTCAGGATGTCAACTTTGCCTATGTGGAGGGCCAGCCTGTAATTGCCGACCTCAATTTAGAAATCACTTATGGTCAGACCATCGCTATCGTAGGCGCTACGGGTTCCGGTAAAACAACATTAGTGAATCTACTCGGCCGTTTTTACGAGCATCAATCCGGTCAAATTCTGATTGGAAATGTCCCGATAGAAGAGATCGAGTTGCCGACGTTGCGCAAAAAGATTGCAATTGTTCTTCAGGATGTTTTCTTGTTTTCAGATACAGTTTTCAATAATATTACCCTCGGTGACCCCTCTATTTCACTTGAGCAAGTCATCGCTGCGGCCAAAGAAGTGGGTGTGCACGACTTAATCAGTTCTTTGCCAGATCAATATGCCCACAAAATTGGCGAAAGAGGCGGCACGCTATCTACAGGGCAAAGACAATTGTTGGCTTTTATCCGAGCATATGTGTATCAGCCTTCTTTGCTGATTTTAGATGAGGCTACCTCAAGCGTAGACAGCGAAAGTGAATTCATGATCCAGCGCGCCACAGACAAATTAACTGCCGGTAGAACTTCCATAGTGATTGCCCACCGCTTGTCCACGATCCGCAAAGCAGACCGCATTATCGTCATGGAAAAAGGCCGCATTATTGAGCAAGGCACGCACGAAGAACTTCTAGAACTAGGCGGCCATTATAAAAATTTGTCTGATAGACAATATTTCAATCAAGAAGCATGAAGCGTTTTAAAATAGGCGGTGTTCCAGAACACTTTAATTTACCTTGGCGCCTGGCCATTGAAGAAGGGAAGTTCAAAGCTGCCGGCGTAGAACTTCATTGGTCTGACATGACCGGCGGCACCGGCCAAATGATCAAAGGCTTGCAAGCCGGAACACTCGATATCGCTGTTTTGCTTACTGAAGGCATCACCCGCGCCATTTTAAAAGGTCTCGATGCCAAAATTATTGCGGTATATGTGCAGAGTCCTTTGTGCTGGGGCATTCATGCGCCTGCAAACCAATCTTTGCATGGATTAGCAGATTTAGATGGCGCCACGTTTGCTATTTCTCGAGAGGGTTCGGGTTCTCACTTAATGAGTTACGTGCTTGCGCAGCGCGAAGGATGGGATGCAGACGCCTTGACTTTTGATGTTGTGGGCGATGTATATGGAGGTCTTTGGGCCTTGAATCATGGCGAAGCACAGGGCTTTCTCTGGGAAAAATACACCACTCAGCCTTTTGTAGACCAAGGAAAATGCAAACGAATAGGCGAGGTGTATACGCCCTGGCCGTGTTTTGTCATCGCGGTCAGAAATGAGGTCTTGGCACAAGAAGAAGCGTTGTTAAATGCGGTAATTGATATCATTCAAGAGCGCGCTGCCCAATTGAAAGCCGCACCCGACACTGCTGAAGTACTCGCCTGGCGCTATGCCCTCAAAAAGGGAGAAGCGAGCGAATGGTTAAGGCAAACAGAATGGTCAAGCGCGTTCAAAATTGATCAAACAGATATCCAAATTGCTGTAGAAACCCTTCTTGAATTAGATTTGCTCAGCGCTGAAGAAGCCGAAAACTGGCAAGATAAACTCTTTATATGAAAAAAGTTGCCGTCCTTGTATTTGTATGCTTTCTAAGGCTTATACATGCTCAAGGCCTCAATTTAGGCACTATTTCTTTTTCGCCAGTTTGGGTTGCTAACCTTAGTCAGCAAAACAATGAAACGTCTGGCTTGGCTTTTTACAATGACACAATTTTATCCATCAATGATAGCGGCAACGACCCAACTTTACATGCTTTGCGCAGCACAGATGGTCAACACTTACAAAGCTGGCCAATTGCCAATGCGCTCAATTTAGATTGGGAGGCGATCGCGCTCAGCCCAACAAAGGTATTCATTGGTGATGTCGGCAATAATATGGGCAGCCGTACAACCCTTGATATTTATTGGTTGGACAGAACCTTGCTACTTCCTTCTACAACAGCACTTACTGCTCAAAAACTCACCTTCAAATACGCAGACCAGCCAGCTGTGCCTATGCCAGCAAATGCCCACAATTACGATTGTGAGGCCATGTTCTTTTGGCAAGACTCCCTACATCTTTTATCGAAAAATTGGCAAAATCTCTGGACAAGACATTATGTGTTGCCAACTAATTGGCAAGATACTTTGGTGGTGAGCCCACGTGATTCTTTTTATATCAATGGCTTGGTAACTGATGCGGCCATAGACTTGCAGACCAACCAAATCTTTTTCTTGGGTTATAAAAAGGAACAAAGCGGGCTATACAGCGCATTTATGTACAGATTTCCAAACAATAACAACCTTTTCTTAGCGTCAGATTTCCAACGCATAGAACTAGGTTCTACACTCAGTTTGGCTCAAACAGAGGGGCTGTGCATGAGCGGGGCCAACAAAGGATTTATTACCGGAGAACAGATTGTATCCGTACTTAACATTGCGCCAAAGCTGCATTCTTTTGATTTGAACACGGTCGGGACGCAAGCAATTTTTGAAAAACCGAGAATCTATTTCCAAAGCAACACTTTGTATATTCCTTCGGAATTATTACCCGATTATAAACTTGTCGATACGAGTGGTAGGCTTGCGCTTGAATGGCAAATTGGTAAGCAGTACCAAGATTTAACAAATTTGAAACCAGGTACTTATTTGTTAATTGGCCCAAATTACCGCCGAACTTGGGTGAAATCGAATTGAGATTTATACATATTCTTTCCAAGTACTTACATGCTCAGTCATCAATGGTGTTTGTTCATTTGAATAGAATTGAAGGAACAAATCAATTACATTCATAGAACAAAACTTGTAGTATGATTTCACTTATACCTCAATTTGACAATAATTTTTGGTGGGCAGGAGCAGCTGTATTGGCTATTTTAAGCATCATTTTCGCCGTCTTTTTGACAGATCGCAAAAATTAGAAGCTTTTTAGCGCGCGCTGAACGTCGGTGTCGTGTGTATTCACGACCTGATAGTAGCCATTTTCCAAATACAGATGCCGGGCAATTTCTGCCTTGAGCAAACGTTTGATATTTTCTTTACTGTGCAAGTACTCGTTTCTTTGGAAGCGCACCTTAAATTCTTTGGCTGCAAACAAAGTGAATTTGTTGAGGAGTTGTTCATTTACCTCAAAGTTGTTTAAAAAGTCTTGAAGTTTAAGCTCAATATTGTTTTGGTTAAGGTAGTCAAAAGCGAAGGCGTTGAACACACCATTCCACTGTAATTCTGATAAGTAAAGCGATGTGCCGCTGGTGTCTCCGGCCACAAAAACGTCAGGCATGATGCCGCCTCCGCCATAGACAGTACGGCCTTTTCTGGTTTTGTATTTGAGTGAATCAACAAATATGCTGGAGTCTGGCTTGAAGTATTCATCGGTGAGTGCTTTTTGCTCTTCTTCTTTGTATGCTTCATAGCCCTTTTCATAAGGCCTTTGAATGGAGCGCCCAGAAGGCGTATAGTAGCGCGCAATCGTAATGCGGATGTTGCTACCGTCTTTTAAGCGCTTATCTTGTTGAATAAGTCCTTTGCCATAAGAGCGGCGGCCTACTATTTTAGCTCTGTCGTTGTCTTGTAATGCGCCGGCTAAAATTTCGCTGGCCGATGCAGATTGTGCATCGATGAGCACGACAGTTTTGGTTTTCTCAAGGATGCCTGCGGCTGTGGCGCGGTACTTTTGCTCTTTGCTATGAAAACCTTTAGAGCTTAGGATGAGGTGACCGCTTGGTAAAAACTCATCGGCAATTTGAATAGCTGCATCCATTGTTCCGCCGCCGTTTCCGCGCAAATCTAAGAGTAGTTTTTTCATGCCTTTAGCTTGCAATTGAAGCGCTGCAGTATGGAATTCTTGTGCAGTTGGTAAAGAGAATTGGCTAATTTGGATGTAGCCCGTTTCTTTATTGATCATGTAATAACTTGGAACGGTAGCAATAGGAATGGTATTGCGTACTAGCGTTTTTTGTAGTTTTTTCCCTTTTCGGAAAATGGTGACTTTTACTGCTGTGTTTGGCGCGCCTTTTAACCTGGCCATTACCTTTTCATTTGAGATGGAACTACCGGTTGCGGCTTTGCCATCTATGGAAACAATGCGATCACCGCGTTTTAAACCCCCTAAGAAGGCCGGAGAGAGCGCATTGACGTGTGTGACACAGATTGTGTCGCGGAAGAGCAAGAAGCGCACGCCAATACCACCAAAAGCCGCATTGGTTTGTTCGTCGAGTAGTTTGAGGTTTTTGGCAGAAATATAATTGCTGTGTGGGTCTAGCTTGTGCAGCATCTCTGAAATGGTTTGTTCAAAGATCTCTTCTGTATTGATTTTATCTACGTATTGTTGGTCCAGTACCTGAAAAATTTGCTGGAGCTTTTGCAGTTCCTTGCTGTCGTTGTTGGCCGCACCAAAAAATGAGCTGCCTACCCAAATGCCAAGGGCGGCAATTGAGGTGAGTAAAATAGGCAACCAGTAAAGGGGTTTAGGACCTTCTTCAGACATCGTCGATATTTTCAATTTGTGAGACTTCTAAGCCTGCAGATTTGAGAAACTCAACGCCAGATAGGTCTTTGTAGGCTTCTTGATAAACCAAGCGTTTGATGCCAGATTGTAATACCAATTTACTGCAGTCTTTACATGGCGAGTGCGTGAGATAAAGAGTGGCGTCTTTGCAATTGTTGGTAGAGCGCGCTACTTTAAGAATGGCATTGGCTTCGGCGTGAAGTACATACCAGTGTGTTTGGTAGTTGTCGTCTTCGCAGCAGTTGTCAAAACCGGCAGGCGTGCCGTTGTAGCCGTCTGAAATAATAATGGCATCCTTGACAATGATGGCGCCTACTTGTTTTCTTTGGCAATGCGAAAGAAGCGCCCAACTTGCAGCCAAACGCAAGTAAGCTTTGTCGTAACGGAGTTGTTTTGGGTCGGTATTATGCGCCATGTCTGATATGACCTCCTAAATAACCAGTAAAAGCAAATAAGATAAACGCAATGATGCCAATAACAAGCGTAAAGCGCTCGATTTTTCTGGCACTTTTCCATTGCGCGCGCTCAGCCCAAAGGCCAACCACAGCCGCAGCGGTCAAAAGAAATACAAAAATGAGGGCATTTTCTGCCATTTCTTCGTGTACGTGAATCAGTTTGTGAGAAATACCAGGAATATGCTCAACGCTTTCTTCAGCAGGCTCTCCTGTAAAGTAGGCAACAATACCACCTATTCCGCTTAGCAAAAGGATGAGGTAGGCACTAAGTGTGGTGTTGAGATTCGGTTTGACGAGCGCAACGACTAAAAGTAAGACGCCAAAAAGTGAGCCGAGTATAGGTACGTGGTTGCTAAGTAAGTGGAGATAGGCCATGATGTTTGAATTAGTTGAGATGAAAGTTACGTAAAATTCAATGCGGATAGTACGGAGAGATCATTAAATATACCACCACACCCGTCACGGCGACGTAAAGCCAAATAGGAAAGGCAAATTTTGCCCATTTTTTATGCTTTTGATAATTGCCCTCCCAAGCGTGAAGGTAGGTGAATAAAACCACTGGTATAACTGCTACACTGAGTGTGATATGCGAAAGCAACAAAATGATATAAGCCAACCTAGACGACTGCACGTACTGGAGTTCTAGTTCATCTAGTTTGCCATTGGCATCCAAATCACCATATAGCGTTGAATCGGAGGTCATGTGGTAAGCGACATAACAGAGCAAAAATAAAACACTTAAGCCCAACGCTATTTGAATGGTTTTTTGGTGCTGCTGCACCTTGCCATTTTTGATGAAATAAAGTGCCAGCAACAATAAAACAGCTGTTACGCCATTGATTGATGCATAAATTGGAGGTAAAAAAGAGAAATCAACTCCTTCAATTTTGATTCCAAACAAGGCAGCAACAGCGATAGGTATCACAATTGAAACGGCGATGATCCATTTGCGCAAGCCTGTTTTATTCGGGTTTGTAGTTGTATTCATAAGTGAAAAGGTTTTTGGCATCTTTAATTAACCGTTCAAATTCTTTTTTGTTGACACTCAGATCGGGCTGCACCACCTCATATACGCCGCGCACATATCCTTTTTTGTCTACGAGGGTAAATGCGCCAGAGTGGGCATAACCACCAAGTGCTTCTTCTTCGCGTCCTGCAAAAATAAGAAAGTGTTCGATGCCAAGTTGATGCGTGAAGGCTTCATTTCCGCACAGAAAGCTCCAATTGGTGTTGCGGATGCCTAATTTGCGTTTGTGTGCCTTGAGAACGCTTGGTTTGTCGTGGGTGGGGTCAATGGTAAAGGAAAGGTATTGTAGGTCTTTTTGATAGTGCTTGAGGGCTTTCTCTACGTTTTTGAGTTGGGTATTCATGATGGGGCAAATGCTCGGGCAGCTGGCAAAAAAGAACTCGCTGATCCAAACTTTTCCTGCAAAATTTTGCTTGGTCACCAAGACGGAGTCTTCGTTGAAAAAAGAAAAGTCTGGAATGCGCTGGTAAATGGTATCGGTGATGGTTTTGCCGTTTTGCTGGCGATAAGAAACATCGTAATTACCTAAAAAGGGAAGGCGTTTAGGTGTTTGCTCCGTACAAGACAAAGCAAGTAAAAGGCTCAAGAGAATCCAGTTAGTCTTGTTTTTTAGCACGTTCCTTATCGTATTGTTTGATCAAAAGCGCAAGGTGTTCTTTCATTTTACGGATCATGCCTTCAGTATGCCCATTGAGCACCATCCGCAAGTGGTTTCTTTTGTCTAGCAGCATGATCAACTCGTTGTAAGAAACACCACCGAAGTATTTAGGGGCTCTATGAATTAATTTTTGACCGTTGTTGCTGAGGTTGTAAAAGATTTTTGGATCGGCACTCACCAACTGCCATAGCTCTGGATCAAAGCCTTCTACACGACTTTTGAGCATGTCTTGTATGTCCAGTAATTCGGATTCTGAAACCGGATTACCTAAAGAATCAACAACAATAGATAAAATGCGCACCTGTTTGAGTTTTTTACGCTTGTTGGTGCGGATGTCTTTGTAGAGGTTTTGGGTAAGCGGAAAGAAAGCCAAACCACATTGGTGCGGACAGGTCGTTTGTAGGGTTGTCACCAAAACGATTTGGTCTTGGTAATCTTGAAGAGAAAGCTGTTGTTTGCCTTTGTGGTTGTAAACAGAAAAGGTTGGTGTCTTTACCAACCCGTAATCTGCTAATTTTTTAAAATGGTGGTCGCAACCACGCGTTGCCATGAAGATTAAAATGAGCGCTGGACCAAATACCAGAGAGAGTGCTAATATAGATCTCTTTTTGCTTCGGGTTGCAGCTTGCTCTTCCATGGTTTATTGCCACATTGTTTCCCAAACACTACCAACGGCAGTACCTTCTACAAGGGCGATGAAAATGAGGTAGGCAACAAATATGAAGTAGGGAATTAAGATGACGTTGCGCAAATAAGGGCGCTCGTCTCCGAGGTGCATAAATACCATAACGATGTAACCAGCTTTCAATAGCGTAAGCAAGATGAAAGTGATTTTAACGGCAGTCCACCAATCTGAAGATTGCTTGATGCTCGCACCAATGAATACTTCGATAATTGTAACTAAAGTCAGTAAAAGCGTGACTTTGTAAATTTTTGAGCGAATTTCTTTTCCCTTGGCTTCGTCGTGATGCGCGTGAAGTGAATATTCTATGAGGTCGTCTCTTTCCATGTTGTGTGTCGTTTAAGAGAATTACAATAAATAAAAGAAGGTAAATACAAAGACCCAAACGAGGTCGACAAAGTGCCAATAAAGACCAGTTTTTTCAACCATTTCGTAGTGGCCACGTTTGTGGTAAGTACCAGCTAAAACGCCAAGTAAGATAAGAATGTTGATGATGACACCAGAGAATACGTGGAAACCGTGGAAACCTGTGATGAAGAAAAAGAATTGAGCGTATTGTTGTGGCCCGTATTCGTTTTGTTTCATGTTTGCACCGTAAATGACGCGGTGTTTGTCACCAGAATAAAGTGCTTCGTAGTAGAGTTTCTCGGCTTGTTTGCCTTTGATTTCTTTACCGCCAACTTTGTGAAGCTTGCCGTCTTTTTTGATGATAAGTTTCATTTCGTGGTCAGCAGCTTTGTTGATTTTGGCAACAGAACCATCGGCTAAATGGATTTTTCCATCCTCTAAATGACCCAACTCAGCAGCGTGCTGGAATTGGTGCATGAGGTCTTCTTTAATGACAGCACCTGCTTTGTGTTTTTTACCGGCCTCAATAACAGTGAAGTTCTTGATTTCGCCAAAATGACCTTTGACAATAGCTACTGAACCATCGTTGAGTTCGATTTTACCGAATTCAGAACCGTGGATAAAGTGAGACCACTCCCAAGCTTGGGAGCCCAAGAAGAAGAAGCCACCAATTACTGTAGCGATCATCCATTTTGTAACACCTTTGCGATCCATGCGGTGCCCTGCTTCAACGGCAAGAACCATTGTTACAGAAGAAACGATGAGGATAAAAGTCATGAGCGCCACATAAAGAAGTGGGTAGCCGTGACCTAAGAAAGGCATTGAGTTAAAGGTTTCTTCACCAATTGGCCAAGCATCTTGGGAATCGTGGCGAGTAAAGCCATAAGCAATTAATAAACCGCTGAAAGTGAGTGCATCCGAAACGAGGAAGAACCACATCATTAGTTTGCCATAACTTGTTTGGAAAGGGGATTCTTTACCACCCCATAGTGTCTTGGCGTCTAGTTGAGCAGAATGTCCGGCCATTTTAAGAGAAATTTTTGTGCAAGTTTAATGAATAAAAATCAAAAAGACGAGTAAATACAGCCATAAAAGCCCTAAAAAGTGCCAGAAGATGCTACTCAGCCTTAGTGATAAATGGTTTTGTGAAGAGAACTTGCCTGTAAATGAAGCAATTGCGACTTTCGTGAGGTAAAGCAGCGCAATGAGCACATGCAGTAGATGCACAAAGGTGATCAAAAAGAGGTAGGCAGAGGCAGAATCTGAGGCTTGCATGGCGCTTAATTGCAAATGTGGCTTAAGAACCGTGCCTTTGTATTTGAGTTGGCGGTCTTCGTATTCGAGCGCTTTTCCTGAATAATAGATGGTGAAGTCTTTGCCATAGGTGCCATGGGCAAAGAAATCGCCGCGCTTGTCTCGGATGTTGAGCGAGAGTTCGCTGAGGCGAACTTCATCGGAGTAGGTGAGTTGGGTGCTGTCGTTGGCAAATAGACGTCCGTCTTTGATCAGAACAGGGCTTCCGTTATAGTACAATTCGATTTGCGCATTCGGTTTTTTGACTTTTAGCGCTTGGTTGTGCTTGATTTTTTCAAATTGCTGGAAGAAAGCTTGAATATTTTTGAAGTCTTTGTCTGGAATGGGTTTGCCAGCGATGAGGTATTCGTTGCCATCTACAGCGACTAAGTTGCCTTTGTATTTGAATTCGTAGTAGTCTCCGTAGCGGCCGTTGGTCACGAGCATGTCGTTGACCGGGTTAACGCCTTTTTCTACAAGTTGGCCATAACCTTGAAATTGGAAATACAAAAAGGCTGCCCCGAAAATAAGCGTTGCGGCCATAGCCCCTTTCAATTGGCCTTGCTTGTCTTTTTTAGCGCCCTGGATGGCCCACCAAAAGCTCAAAGAGCTGAGCGCAATAAATAGGGTGCTGAGGTAAAATCCTGCAGGCATTGGATATTTGAGCCAAAAAGACTTACCCATAGAGACATAATAGCCCGAGGTAAGACCTGCAAAGAGCATAACGATGCTGAAAATACCAACATAAACGAGGTTTTTCTTCATCTTTTCCCTGACTTCAGGGTTCATTTCATTTTCGTAATTCATGTTAATGATTTTAATAATTCAATAAAACGATCTGAGCGATCAAATACATAAACGAATTGGATGATCGGTAAATAAACAAACGAAGCGAACATGAGTTTACGCGCATCGGAAGTTTCGCAGCTATGGTACAATTTATAAGACAAATAAAAGAACCAAATGCCCATTACGCTGGCAATGATGAGCGTTATATAGCTCGTCCAGCCAAGGATCCAGGGCATGAGGCTAAAAGGAATGAGGGCCAATGAATAGGCCATGATTTGAAAGGCAGAAGCCTTGCCTTTGCCGTTTTTGGAAGGCAGCAAAGAAAAACCCGCTTTTTTGTAGTCGTCGTAGAGCACCCATGCAATTGCCCAAAAGTGTGGGAATTGCCAAGTGAATTGTACAAAGAATAAGATACCAGGAATGAAGCCAAAAGAGTTGGTAGCGGCGATAGCACCAAGAAATGGAGGGATAGCACCAGGAAAGGCACCCACAAAAACTGCCCAAGGCGTAATTTGTTTCAGCGGGGTGTAAACAAAAACATAGCTTACAAAGGCGAGAAGACCCAACACCGCGCTTTTGAGATTGATGAGGTAAAGCAGGGAGGTCCCGATTAGGAGAAATAAAATGACGACTATATAAGCCTCTTTGAGCTGCATTTGACCGGTTGGCAGTGGCCTGCGGTTCGTGCGGTTCATGATTTGGTCGAGGTCGCGTTCCCAGATTTGATTAGCACCGTTAGAAGCACCTGTAACGAGTGTGCCGCCGAGCATGAGGTAAGTGATTTCAAGCCAATCTTTCCCGCCGGCAAAAAGATAACCACTCAGTGCCGAAATAATGACTAAAAACGAAAGCCTAAACTTGGTAAAAACCAAGTAGGTTTTGAATTTTGTAGGCGGTTTGATAGCTGCGTCGGACATTGCTACAAAATTACATCAAATAGTCCTTGTAGAATAGCCAAAACGAGCCAAATCAAGATAAAAACAAACCCGAATGCAATGGCAAGTGCTGCAAGCGTATCGATGATGAGTCCGCCAATGAGTAACAAGACAAGGCCCACAATGATAAAAACGAGGCCCACCACCCCAAACGAATAGCCAATGTTGCTGAATAAGCCAGCGTGCTTTGGCATTTTGTGGTTTGCTGTGGGGCGGGCAGCGGTATGTTGTTTTGCTGTATTTTTAGTCTGATTCGTTTGTTGTTTTACTGAAATTGATTTACCATGACTTGGCATCAATTGCTTTTTGGTTGCTGCAGATACTGGAAGTATTTCTGTGGTTTGAATAAGCGTAGAGGCCTCCGCTACTGCTGTGATGGTAGCTGTTGGCTGGACTTCGGTGATTTCTTCTGGTGAAGTGCTAAGGAGCTCTTCAGAAATGCAGGTACGGATCCGACTATGACGCAGCGCTACATCAGATGAATGGCAAGAAGCGAGCAGTACAAGTGCGGCTGCAAAACTAAATAGACTCAGGTATCTCATGATAGTAGTCGTTTTTGATGAAATAATCTAGGAGCCCTTCTTTGAGCAAATGTTGTTGTTGTTGGTGATTGAGTGGCGGGAGTTGTTGGTTGAGGATAAAATGCGGCCAGAGGTCGGCATCTCGCCCGTTGAAAGTGTAATAACCGTAGGGCTCTAGGAGCGTGCAAATGGCAATGTGCATGAGCTCCATTTTTTGTTGTTTGGAAAACGTTTGGTGCCCCATACCAAGTTCATTGACACCCACCAAAAACAAGAAAGTAGACATATCCATGCCTGGCCCGAAGTCTTTCTCGAGGTGTTTTTGAAGTTTTTGAAAGCGGAGTTCGATGTCGTGATCCATGGTGCAAAAATACGCATAGAACGCCGATTTAAGGCACAAAAAAAGGGGCCTCTTTCGAAAGCCCCTCCTTTTCATCAATCAACTTCTTATTTTTTCACAAATTGCTTGCTGCTGTTACCAGTAGCTGTTGCAACTTGGATAGTGTAGATACCTGCTTTGAGGTCTTCTACGCTGATTTCTTGAGTAAGACCGTTGCCTACAAATGCAGCAACTACTTTACCTGTAAGGTCAACGATACGGATTTGTTGCATTACTTCAGTAGCTTGAACAGTCATGATGCTGTTAACTGGGTTAGGGTAGATAGATACAGATGAAGTAGCTTCGTCGATTCCACCTAAGCAAGCTGAACAGCTTTCCCAACAAACCAATCCTACAGTAGCTGGAGCAGTTACGTTGTAAGAACGGTTGGTGAAACCACCATTTGTTACAGTACAAGACTCACCACCAACAAATTGCTCAGATACATTCCATCCGTCTACAGTAAATTTGTATTCGATCGCACCTAAACCAAGTGGAACTGTTACTTCCCAAACGTTGTCGCCGTTAGCGTCAGTCATTGGGGTACAAGTACCACACCAGCCGTTGAAAGTACCATTTAAGAATACGCCAGCTGCAGTAGAACCACCGCCTGTTACGTAATCATTCATGTCTACAGAGAAAGCAACGTCATTGGTACAAACATTACAGCTTGCGAAACATACGTTAGGTAAAGTAACGTCGCCAGCAACTACGTGGTAACGGTTGTTGAAACCATCATTGATAGGGTCAATACAAGTTTCAGTACCAGTGAATTCTTCTTGTGCGTTCCATCCGTCGATAGTGAACTTGTACTCAATAGCACCAGGCGCAAGTGGAAGAGTTGCTTCCCACATTCCGTTGCCCATGTCTGTCATTGGGTTACAAGTACCACACCAACCGTTGAAAGAACCGTTTACAAATACACCACCAGTCAATGAACCTGTGTATTGTGACATGTCTACGCGGAATTTAACGTTGTAGTTTTGAACTGGAAGTGGAACGGTACGTTGGTACACAAAACGCCACCATCCTGGACCGAAGTTGATGTCGGCAGTCATTGTGTTACCACCGTTAGAGATGGCTACGTTGTAAGTAATTGAACTTGCAGCGGCACCTGGGTTAGGGATTTCAGCACCGTTGATCACTTTAGCCAAGCCAATGTGAGCACCTAAACCGTTTACAGTTAATGTACCAGCAGTAGCATCGTAAGCATAAGTAGCAGCACCACCAACATGCGGAGCAACTGGAGCGCCACATTGGTCAGGGCTTGCACCTTGCCATCCTTCCAGCCAAGTAGCGCCATCCATGTAATGAGTCATGGTGCCATTGGCTTCAAATTTAATAGAGTCGTCAAATAGACAAGCGCGGGTTGTTACATCTCCAGCGCCATTAGACCACCAGCTGATGTCCCCAAGATTGGGACCAACACCTAGTGCACCAGCTTGCGGAGCCAGTTTCCAAGTGCCTTCTACCTGAGCAGAAATACTCAAAATAGGAGCAAAAAGTAAAAAGTACAGTTTTTTCATGTTGTTAATTTTTAGGGGTTTTAGGGTTCAAAATTAAAAGAACGGGATAAATATAGTAAAAAATACAATAAGCAAAAAATGCAAGGCTTAATGTACTAATTATCAGTTAAAACAATAAGTCGTTAAAAAGTTCAAATGTGAGTTTTTCTTTTCCACATAAAATTTCAAAAGTCCCTTTTTCGGCTCGCCATTTTCCGTCTGCACTGACGCGTTTGAGCGTTGTTGCGTCAAAACTAAACTCAAGTGTTTTGTTTTCGCCTGGTAGGATGCTCACTTTTTGAAAAGCGATGAGGCGTTTATTTTCTGGAGTGGTACTGGCATATAAATCCCTGATATAAACAGGAACTACCATAAGAAGTGGTTTTTGGCCTTCGTTACCGATATTGACCTCAATTGAAAAGGTTCCTTTTTGCTCGTCTTTCTTAACAAAGCGCAGGCCATTGATTTTTCCGGTATTGTAAGATAAACCGAAACCGAAATCCCATTGTGGGTTGTATGCGGAGAAATCGCCTGATTTGGAACGGTCTACGCTGCGTGGGTGATCGTAGAATTCAATTACGCCATCGTAACGCGGATAAGTATAAGGCAGACGCCCTGAAAAATCAGCCTTTCCAGTCGCTAGTTCTGCAAGCGCAGCGCCACCTTGATCACCAGGCAAGTATGCTTGGATGATGGCGTCGCACAAAGGTTCGATGTCGTTGATGATACGCGGACGCGCCTCTAATAACACCAAAACGACCTTTTTCTTCGCTGCTTTTGCCAAACGAACCAACTCTTTTTGTTTGTCGTCGAGTTGTAGGCTACGGATATCGCCTGGTTTTTCAGTAGAAGGGAGTTCACCAACACAGATGACAATCACGTCGTTTTTCTTGAGTGCTTTTTTGTAGTTATCGAGTTCAACAAATCTGGAGGCTTCAAAATCCTTTTCTAAGTAAAGTTCAACCCCTTTTTGGTATGAAATACTTGCAGTGGGCAATTGGCTTTGCAGCGCTTGAAAGATATTTAAAACACCTGTTGTGTTGTAACTGGCATCCATTCCTTGCCAAGTGTGTGTCCAGGCACCGTTGAGCATATTGATGCTTGCTGCTCCCGGACCAGCTACTAGAATGCGCTGTGTGCTTTGGAGCGGCAAGGTTTGGCTTTCATTTTTCAATAAAGTGATGGACTCAAGTGCCGCTTGCTTGGCCATGTTTTTGAATTTGGTGCTGCCAAATAGGGGGTATTGATCCAATTGTGGCAATGGATTGGTAAACAACCCGAGTTGGTTTTTTACATAAAGAATTCTTCTAACGGCATCGTTCAATCTGTCCATGGAAATTTTACCCTCTTTAACTGCTTTGACCATGTCTTGGCAATAAGATTTGTATTGCGGATTGGAGGGCACCATGCTCATGTCTACACCCGCATTGAATGCTTGAATAGCAGCTTCAGCTAAAGAAGGAGCCGTGCGGTGAACGGTATGGAGCATGATAAAGTCTTCCCAGTCAGACACAACAAATCCTTTGAAACCCCAATCTTTTTTGAGGGTTTGTGTGAGGAGTTGGTAATTGGCGTGTCCTGGAATGCCGTTTACGACACCAGAATTGATCATGAGCGTAAGTGCACCTTTTTCTACTGCTGCTTTGAATGCAGGCAAATACAATTCTTGCATGTATTTTTCTGGAATAAACGCAGGCGTGCGGTCGCGACCTGAGAAGCTTGCGCTATAACCAACAAAATGCTTGAGACAAGCGGCTGCATGAAACTGGTCAACGCTTTCTCCTTTTCCTTGATAACCTTCCACAAGTGCTACGCCCATTTGCGTGCCCAAAACAGGGTCTTCACCGAGCGTTTCAAAATGACGCGACCAAAGTGGTTGGCGGCCTAAATCTAGTACAGGTGAGAAGTTCCAAGGAAGACCAGATGCACGGCATTCATAGGCGGTTACTTCACCCATCTGACGTGCGAGTTCGGTGTTCCAAGTGGCCGCTAAGCCAATTTCTTGAGGGAAAAGCGTGCCACCAACGGTATAGTTGACACCGTGAATGGCATCAATTCCGTAGAGAATAGGAATATTTTGTTCTTTTTTGAGGTAAGGCGCATGCACGTCAGTCATGATAGACTTCCATTCTTCTCGCGTGAGCGTATGTGCGCCAACATTCAATATAGAGCCTACATGATAAACTTCTAGTGCTTCTTTGAGCTTATTGGGGTCAATCTGAGCAGGCACGAGTGCTTGTCCTTTGTCATCGGTGCGGTGAATGGCGTCTAGCGTAATCTGACAAGTTTGCCCGACTTTTTCTTCGATGCTCATCTGTGAAATAAGCGTTTCGATATCGGCAGTAGTTGGTTTGGTGAAGAATGGCTCTTCGGATTGTTTAAAGCCTAAAAGCACAGCCAACATCAATAATGAAGACAATAATTTCATGAGGAATAAAGTTTTACTGGAATACGCGAACGTAGTCTACATACATTTTTTGTGGGAAAATAGTACTGGTATTTGGTGAACCAGGCCAGTTTCCACCGACTGCAACGTTCAGAATGATAAAGAATTTAGCTCTGAATTCATCCATTTCTGCAGGGCTCGTATTAATGACGTGGTACTCAACGTTGTCTAGGAGCCAGTGAATAGAATTGGCATCCCAAGTGATAGAGAACACATGAAATTCATCTGCGAATTTACCCGAGGTAAGCGATTTGCTGCCACCGTATTGTGCATGTGTGCCGTTGTCACTCCAGTGAACCGTTCCGTGGACAGTGCGGTCATTGGCTCCGGCACCACCGATGAGCTCCATGATATCGATTTCTCCACATGCTGGCCAACCAGCTGAAGTAATGTTGTCTCCGAGCATCCAAATAGCTGGCCAAATGCCTTGGCCATATGGAAGTGCTGCGCGGACGTCTATGCGGCCAAATTTCCAAGATTTGATGCCTTGTGTTTTGATCCTGCTGGAGGTATAGTTTGACGTATTAAAGTTTTCGTTTTTGGCGGTTATTGTGAGTATGCCATCTGAGACAACTGCATTTTCTTGCTTGTAGTATTGCAGCTCGTTGTTGCCCCAGCCCCAGCTTCCTGTACCGAGGTCGTAGGTCCAGTCAGATGATAAACTTGCGCCATTGAATTCGTCTTGCCAAACAAGTGAGTAGTTTGGATAAGTTAGCGGGCTGATGTATCCGGAAGTTGGTGCCCCTGTGTTTCCTGTGCTAATCGTAATCAGGACATCTTCGGTTTTCTCAATGTAAGCGCTCTGAATGGTGTGTGCTCTTGTGCGAATTTTGTAGGTTCCAGAAGCATTAAAGACGTGTGTAGCTTCTCCATCTTGTGTCTCGACAGTTACGGTGTCATTGGCATCATAGAATGTGACCGTATAAAAATTTGCGCTGTCGGCAGTGGCTACAACATGTACTTCACCGTTGGTGATGGTGAGTTGTGTGTTGAGGTTGCTAGGTAAACCAGGAGGCGCGGGTGCGTCTGGCTCACAAGCGAGAAGCGATAAACAGATGAGAAGAAATGACATGATTTTCATATGAAAAGTTTAAAGCGTCTTGAGTTTAAGGTACCATTTCAAGCCGCCTGCATGGTGGCCGTATTGCAAATGCAAAGTAGAATCAGTTGCAGATAAAATGCGGTAAACGCGTGGGCCTGTATAAAAGCCCATAAAGGCATTTCCTGAAATAGTAATCGTCGTTTCTGCTCCTTCTGTGAGCAACCAACTCTCATTCATTTGGTTGTCGAATGGTGCAGTGTAATCAGCTAGGTTTTGGAAAGAACCAGGGAAAGACGCTGCAAGAGAGTTATGAATGTATACATCTCCGTTGGTGATCATGTCAAACTTAAAGGCATTGAGGTGAAAAACGTATTGGTCGTTGTATAAACCACAACCTGGTTTTTCGTTCGCACCTGCAGCCCACCACTCGGGTGTAGCGCCGAGCGCACTTTCTGGGTCTGGACCTACGCCCATGTGACCAGAGGCTGCTGAATCTACCACCCATACTTTATAGCCAGGGCCGCTTACACCACCTGTAAGTAAAGTGTAGTAAGGATTGTTGAGCAAACCGAAGTCGTCATTGGCGATGGTCACTTGCTGGCTAGAGCTGCGGCTTCCACCTTTGGCAAAAACAGTGAGCTTGATCGTATATGTGCCGGCATAAGGATAGGTCGCATTGACATTGGCTCCTTGTGCTTTGGTGCCGTTACCGAAGTCCCAAACGCATTGAATGTCGGGGTTAGCGGCACTGAGTTCAATGATGTTGGCATTGGCAGCTGAGGGCGCCATGGTAAATTGAGCATCGGCTGTAGAAGGCGCTGGCCCAAGTGTTGGTTCGTATTTTTGGCAAGCTACTAAAGCCAAGCCAATACTTAAGATACTGAGCAATAATGTTTTCATGGTTTTTAGATCTTAAAAATTAATAACCAGGGTTTTGTGTCCAGTTGCCGCCAGCGAGGTCAATCTCTACTTGCGGAATCGGGAACAACTCGTGTTTACCTGTAACAAATCCAGGGATATATTGTGCGGCTTGGCCCGTGCGAACGAGGTCAAAAAAGCGAAGGCCTTCGCCTGAAAGCTCTAAACGGCGCTCTAAATACACCTTTTCAATGTTATTTACAGAGGCACCAGGGATACCTGCGCGTTGGCGAATCTGATTCACTAATTGCGTTGCACGAGATGGATTGCCAATTTGGTAATTGGCTTCTGCTGCCATTAAAAGTACATCGGCATAGCGAATCACGCGGTAGTTAACTGGGCTCGTGAGGTCGTTATCTGGCAAGCCAATTTCGCCTTGGCGCTTGATGTATTTGTTGTTGTAGTAACCTGTGTGGCCACCCGCACCAATTGCATAAGTGATAGCCGCAGGGTTCGGCTGTGCGGCAATAAATGCTTCTATGTCTAAGATAGTTGCCTGACGGCGCTGATCAATAGGTGAGAAGGCTGCATAGAGTTCAGGAGTAGGCAAGTTATAAGAGTTGCCATCTCCGTAAACTGGGCCAGCGTATTGGCGAATACCTTGGAAGCCAACTGCAGCGTTTCCTTCCAAACAAATGAGGCAACCGTAGCTGCCACCTTCAAGGCCTGTGTATTCAATGTCAAAAACAGTCTCAGGATTGCCTTCCGCAGCCACACTGAAAAGGGTGCTGTAGTCTTGGTAAAGGCTATATTGCCCAGAAGCGATCACTTCTTCTAAGATTGCTGCAGCTTCGGTGAATTTATTTTGGTAGAGATACACTTTGCCAAGAAGCGATTTGGCTGCGCCTTTGGTTGCGCGGCCTTTTTGTGCAGCAACTGAGTTGAGCACTGCTGCTGCCGCAATTAAATCGGCTTCGATTTGTGCATAGACTTCTGCTTTTGGCGAACGTGCAATGGTGCGCGCTTCTTCAATACCGATTCTTTTGTCGAGGATCAATGGCACGTCGCCAAAGAACTTCACAAGTTCAAAATAATAATAGGCGCGCAAAAATTTTGCTTCTGCAATAATGTGCGCTTTGCCAGCAAAGTCGATGTTGTTTTGGTGCTCCAAAATGTAGTTGGCACGTGTAATTCCGGTGTAGTTCCAACGGAAAACACTGCGCAATTCTGCATTGACACCGCCATGGGTCATGTTGTCGATGTCGTGGAGACCTTTGCTGTCGTTGACGCTTTCTCCGCCTGCAATAGCGTTATCAGAGGCGATTTCGCCAATCCAAAGTGAAATAAATGAACTTTGTAAAAGGTCGTAGGCACCAGTTAGTGCGCGTTCGAAGTCTTCGGGAGTTTGAAAGAAGTTCTCGGCATCTTGCGCGTATGGCGGATCGACAGACAAGAATTTTTCACAAGAAGGCAAGGTAACGATCGTTACCAAAGCCAAAAGTACGTAGATGAGTTTTTTCATGACTTGATACTTAAAATTTGATTTGAAGGCCGCTCATTAAAGAACGCGCTTGAGGATACATTCCGTAGTCAACACCGGCAGAAAGCACGCTAGAGGAGCTTAAATCTGGGTCAAAGCCCATGTAGCGGGTGAGGGTGATGAGGTTGTTAGCTGCCACATACACACGCAAAGACTCTACATGAATTTTGCGCAATAGGGTGCTCGGTAGTGTATAACCGAATTGTAGGTTGCGCAAGCGAACAAAAGAACCGTCTTCTACAAAATAATCAGAGAATAGGTTGTTGTTGGTAGGTCCTGTAGTGAGGCGTGGATGCTCATTGGTAGATCCTGGGCCAGTCCAGCGGTCAATGACGTAAGCCAATTGGTTGGCGTAGGGTTGTTGGCGCTCGTAGTTGCGGATGATTTCTTGACCAAGTGCAGCATATACATTTCCGGATAAATCGAAGCCGTGTAGCTTGAAATTGAAGGCAAAGCCCATCGTGAAGTCTGGAATAGCTGAACCGAGGTTGGTTTTGTCGGAGTCATCAGAGAAGTTGATTTTGCCATCGCCGTTTTGGTCAACAAAAATGAGGTCGCCAGGTTGTGCGCCTTCTTGTACCACTGCTGCGTTGTCGATTTCTTCTTGTGTTTGGAAGACACCAGCTGTTTGGTAGCCAAAGAAGTAGCCAATTTCGTAGCCTTCTTGGAAGCGCGTAGCGACGTCGCCACCTACACTAAAGCTCGCACCAGGAATGTATTGAACACCTGTAGGAACGCTCACCACTTTGTTGTTGATGGTAGTAAAGTTGAAGTTGAGACCTGTTTGGAGTAATTTTTTGCGGTCAGACTGATAAGCGACTTCAAATTCCCAACCTTTGTTTGATACATCGCCTGCATTGATGATCGGCGGGTAACCACCTGGGCCGTAAGAGCCTAAAAGTGCAGATACATCTGGCTGGAACAACAAATCATTGGTGTTTTTGATGAAGTAGTTCGTGGTGAAGTTGAGCACTTTTAACCATGTGAGGTCGACCCCAACATTGAACTGGCGGGTAGTTTCCCACTTGAGGTCTGGGTTTGCTGGGCGGCCAATCGCAACACCCTGCGTAATGAGGTCGTCAAAGACATAAACACCTTCTCCGTTGAGGAGCGCGCGGTATGCAAAGTTCGGGATTTGGTCGTTGCCAGATACACCGTAGCTCATGCGTAGCTTTAGGTAGTCAATGCTTTTGCTTTCGAAGAAGTCTTCTTCTGAGAGCAACCAACCACCGGAAATTGTTGGGAAAATACCCCAACGGCTGTTTGGGCCAAACTTGCTGGATCCATCGCGGCGCAAGATACCCGACACGAGGTATTTTTCTTTGTAAGCGTATTCTGCACGCATGAAAGCAGATAACAAACGCTCTTTGAACTCCCAAGAGTTGACGTTATTTAAGTAGCCGCCTTGCGCTGTATTCGCAGAAATATCGGCGTAGTCTAATGAGTTATTTGGAATGCCGAAAGCAACCCCGTTCAAAGATTGTCCTTTGCGCTCAAAGACAGAAGCACCTAGTGTTCCTTTGACTTTGTGTGTTTCATTCCAAGTTTTTTCGTAGTTCAAAAAGCTTTCGAATGTCAAATCAAGGAAGGTAGAGCGCTCTTCGTAAACAGCGGCTCCTCTTGTAATGAATACGCTGTCAGCAATCTCTACTTCAGGTGATTCTAAATCTGCATTGATAGCTGTATTGGCGTATTTACCTTCTCCGTACCATACGAGTGGAGAGAATACTTTGCTGTCTACGTTGGCGTAGTTGTAATTGAAGCGATTGGTGAAGGAAAGGTTTTCGTTGATTTCATAGATAAATTCTTCTTTACCTACGAATTTGTTGGCTGTGCTCCAGTTGTATTGATTCATCATTTGCGCAATCGGATTGATGATATCGCTCACCTCTTCCATGTAAGAGAAAGTACCTGGGCTGCTGTATACAGGGTCATTCGGGAAGGCATTGATGGTGTTGTACAAGACTGAGCCAATGCCGTTTTCAGGTAGTGTGCTGCGCATGTCTGAGGAGAACAAAAGCACAGAGTTGAGCTTGAGTTTTTCGGACATATCAGTACTGAAATTGAGGCGGGCGTTGTAACGACCAAAGTTTGCTTTGTCTGCACCTACAATTCCTTCTTGATTGAAATAGCCAAGGCCGATCGAGTAGCGCGTATTGAGCGTACCACCACTAAGTGAGAGGTTGTGGCTTTGAACAGGCGCAGAACTAAAGACCGAATCTTGCCAGTTTGTGCCAGTGCCCAAATTTGTATTGGAAAACGGCATCGCTTGTCCGCCAAAGGCAAAAGCTTCGTTTTTGATGACTGCGTATTCTTCTGCGGTAAGCAAATCGAGCTTGCGCGCAGTTTGTTGGATGCCATAATAGCCGTTGTATTCCATGCTGGGCTTGCGGTTGATAGCACCGTTTTTCGTTTCTACAATGATGACACCATTGGCAGCACGCACACCATAAATACCTGCTGTGGCATCTTTGAGTACGTTGATCGATTTGATATCTGAGGGATTGAGGGCATTGAGGCCTTCGGAGTCGTATACAACGCCATCAACCAAAATAAGTGGGTCGTTGTCGCCAAATGTAGATAAACCGCGGATGCGGATGTTTGAGGAACCACCCGGAGAGCCAGAATTACTAGATACCGTCACACCTGAAACCTGTCCCTGTAGGGCTTGGTCCATGCGGGTCATGTTCATTTTTTCGATGTCATCGCCTTTTACTTTTGAGGTGGCGCCGGTAAGTTCTTTGGTTTTGGAGGTTCCGTAACCTACTACCACAACATCTTTGGTGTCTTGGACGAGTTCTTTGAGTACTGCGGTTAGGTTGGTTTTTCCTTGAATCGGCAATTCGAGTTTTTGATAACCCATGGCGCTGAAAACAAGCACTTCGGTGTCTAGGTTAGCGACTTGAATTTGAAAAAGGCCTTTGCCATCACTTAAAAAAAGCTTGTTGTTGCTTTTTAACGTGATTTTAACGTATGGTATTCCTTCGGAGCGTTCGTTTAAAACGGTTCCGCTGACGGACTGCCCATAGACCTGCGCGACACCTATGCTACATAGCAGTGCCATGACGAGTTTTCTGATCATGTTGTTTTAGTTTTAGAGTGGGATAAATATAAGCAAAAATTAAATTATTGTACAAATAACAATAAGTTTTGTTAACTGCTTGACAAACAGGGTTATATAAAATAAGAAACGGAGACACTCCTCTCCGTTTCCTTGATTATTAACCTGTTTAACGCCCTTCAATGAGTGAAAGCGATAGTCGAAGATACAAACATTATTGTAAAAAATACAATAAGTGAAATAATTTTACATTTTGAAGCTATACTCGTTCGCTAGCAAACGTTGTTGGTAGGTGTCGCGGTCAAAGGTGAAGAGTTTGGCTGGTCGGTGTTTGACGTTCTTTTGTTTTTCGTTGAGCGCAATAAGAGGGATGTACTTGATTTTTTTTCTGAAATTGGCTTTGTCCATTTCTTGTTCGAAAGCAAATTCATAGAGCTGCTGAAACTCATTGAGCGTAAAGCGTTCTGGCAATAAATCAAAGCAAACGGGCTCTGTTTGGAGTTTTTGCTTGAGCATTTCGTAGGTGCTTTCCAAGATGTGGTTGTGGTCAAAAGCCAAGGCTGGCACTTCGTTGAGCGGCACCCAACTGATGTCATCGGCCCAAGAGGAAGCTTTTACCTGAAAATCTTCGATGCGCACAAGTGCGAAATGGGCAATGGTGATGACGCGACCTTGAGGGTGTCTTTTGGGATGGCCAAAAGATTGAGATTGATGCATTTGGATGTGATCTAGGCCCGTGAGTTCTTTTAAGATGCGCTCTGCCGCAACTGGCAAATCTTCATCGGGGTAGACTAAATCGCCGGGAATAGCCCAAAAGTTTTCGTAGGGTTCCATTGCACGCTTGATAAGCAGCGCCTTGATTTGCCCTGCTTCATAGCCAAAAATAATGCAGTCTACAGAAAAGGCCGCAGTAAAAAAGTCGTGAAATTCTATTTTGTACATTCCCATTAGTGTCCGCTTTTTGCGGTTTCAAAGGTATCAATTCCTTTGCTTTTGAGGATACTTGAGCTGCGAATTGCAAAATAAATGAGATAGGCAAAGCACAGAACCCCAACCCAGTAGGATTGCTGGATGCCTAATAAGTCGTCGGCAGCCAAGGTTCCCTGAGCCAAAGTGATGAAGCCACCACCCATGATCATCAAGATCAATAAACTAGAGGCTGTATTGGTGCGCTGACCCATTCCAGCAATACCCAAGGTAAAGATACAAGGCCAAAGTGTACTACAGAATAAGCCCACAGAAATAAAGGCAAATACACTGATATACCCCGAGCTGAAAATACCGATGATGAGGGCCAAAGAGCCAAGCGACGAATAGAGGATAATCTGACGAACAGGGTTGCCATTCGAAATAAAGTCTGCTGCAATTAGCACAAAAACCAACCCAATGTAACCCCAATAAGAGGAGACATCAGACCCTCCTATGGTATTGGCAAGTGCAAAAATGCCAAAAGCTACAATTGGCAAGAAAATACCCATCAAGCGGTTGAATAATTTGGATTTTTCGAAGACACCTGCAGCAGAAGCCCAACGGCCGATCATCATGCTGGCCCAAAACAAAGACACAAAAGGAGCAACTTCGCTCTCTTTTTTGCCGAGGTGTTGCTTCATGAATTCGGGCAAATTACTTGCGGTTGCGACTTCAACACCTACATATACAAATATGGCGATCATGGCCAAAATTACTTGTGGTTCGCGCAGTGTGCTGAGCACTTGGCCCGGTTCATTTTGGTTGTCTTCGCCGATGTGATCAGGCAGGTTAGAAAACTTGAAAAATAGTGCTGCCAAGACAAAGACGATTCCCAAAACCAAGTAAGGTGTTTGAACAGAAGCCAAGTCAAGGGTGGTTTCTGCGCTTGAAGCGTTTCCGAATATGGCATAAGATACAATGACCGGCCCAATAGTGGTGCCGAGGTTATTGATTCCTCCGGCCATACTCAAGCGCACATTGCCTTTGGCTGGGTCACCCATTTGAATAGCGAGTGGGTTTGCTGCCATTTGCTGGAACGAGAAACCTAAACCAACGATAAATAAGCCGCCCAACAACATCGCAAAAGACCCGCCATTTGTAGAGGCCGGGATAAACAATAAAGTACCGAGCGCAGACACCAAAAGGCCTAAAGCCAAGCCGTTGCGGTATCCGATTTTATTGAATAAGTCTCTCTTGAGTAAAGACGAAGTGGCAAAGTAGATCAGTGAACCAACTGTGTAGGCCACATAAAAGGTGTTTTGAATCCAAAGCACCTCGCTTTGCTTGAGCTCAAGTGCTTTTTTGAAAACGGGAATGAGGATGTCGTTACTCGCGGCTACAAAGCCCCAAAAGAAAAAGATGACAATCAGCGTCCCGAAGGCGCTGTAGTTTGTTTTTTGCATGGCAGTCGTTTAAGTTTTGGTCCAAATTACAATAATTTGGTTTTAACCGACGTGTTGCTGCGTAATTTTTTCTTGGTTGAGTTGAAAAATAGTTGAGATCGTCTGGATAATAGACTGTGTATCAAAGCCGCAGTCGGCCCAGAGTTCTTCTTGGGTTCCGTGGTGAATGTATTCGTCTGGAATACCGAGGCGAACAACCTCTGCTTGGTATTTTTGATCGACCATAAATTCGAGTACCGCTGAGCCAAAACCACCCATCAGGCAGCCGTCTTCTACTGTAATAACCTTCTTGAATTTGCTAAATACTTCGTGTAAAAGGAGGGTATCGAGCGGCTTGACAAAACGCATGTCGTAGTGGGCAATCGAGACACCAGCTCCTTGGAGTGCAGCAATGGCTTTTTGGGCAAAATTACCAGGATGGCCAATAGTCAGAATTGCGATGTCTTCGCCAGCTGTTACTTTGCGGCCTTCGCCAATCTTGATTTCTTTAAATGGTGTTTTCCATTCGGTCATGACGCCGTTTCCGCGCGGGTAACGAATAGAGAAAGGACCTTGATTAGGCAACTGAGCGGTGTACATGAGGTTGCGCAGTTCTTCTTCGTTCATAGGAGCAGCCACCACCATGTTCGGGATCATGCGCATGTAAGCGAGGTCATAAGCGCCGTGGTGCGTAGCGCCGTCTGCACCTACCAAACCACCGCGGTCTAGGCAGAAAACGACATTGAGGTTTTGGATCGCGACATCGTGCAAGACTTGGTCAAAAGCACGTTGCATGAAGGAAGAATAGATGTTGCAAAACGGCACCATTCCTTGTGTGGCAAGGCCAGCGCTGAATGTAACGGCATGTTGTTCGGCGATCCCGACGTCGAAAGCGCGCTTGGGCATGGCTTGCATCATGATATTGAGCGAGCAGCCAGAAGGCATCGCGGGCGTTACACCCATGATTTTGTCGTTCTTTTCTGCGAGCTCTACAATGCTGTGGCCAAATACGTCTTGGTATTTAGGCGGCTCTGGAGATTTAGGAACAATCTTGACGATTTCGCCGGTTTCTTTGTTGAACACCCCTGGCGCATGCCATTTGGTTGGGTTGCCCTCTTCAGAGAATTTGTAGCCGGCGCCTTTGCGTGTGACGCAATGCAAGATTTTAGGACCTGGGATGTCTTTGAGGTCGGCCATTACTTTGGCGAGTCCGATGACGTCGTGGCCGTCTACAGGGCCAAAATAGCGGAAGTTAAAGGCCTCAAATAGGTTGGATTGCTTCAAAAGCGTGCCTTTGAGGGCATGTGAAACTTTGGAGGCGATGGTTTGGGCATCTGGCCCAAATTTGGAGACTTTTCCGAGGAGTTTCCAGACTTCGTCTTTGACTTTATTGTAAGTATGCGAAGTGGTGATGTCGGTGAGGTATTCTTTGAGGGCGCCAACGTTGGGGTCAATGGACATGCAATTGTCATTGAGAATAACGAGGAGGTTGGCGTCTTTTTCAAAGCCAGCGTGGTTGAGCCCTTCAAAAGCCAAACCTGCGGTCATGGCGCCATCGCCAATAACGGCAATGTGTTGACGCTGGGTTTCGCCTTTGTAATGGTTGGCAACAGCCATTCCTAAAGCTGCTGAAATTGAAGTAGAGGAGTGGCCCACCCCGAAGGTGTCGTATTCGCTTTCTGAGCGCTTCGGAAAACCAGAAATACCACCTTTGAGGCGGTTGGTATGGAACTTTTCTCTGCGGCCAGTTAATATTTTGTGTCCGTAGGCTTGGTGCCCGACGTCCCAGACGAGTTGGTCTTCTGGGGTGTTAAAGGCGTAGTGTAAAGCGACCGTAAGCTCCACTACACCTAGCGATGCGCCAAAGTGTGAGTTGCCGATTTCAGAAATGACATCGACGATGTATTGACGCAATTCTTGGGCAACTTGTGGGAGTTGTTCTTCTGTAAAATTCGTGCGTAGGTCGCTCGGAACAGTAATTTGGGAAAGGAAAGGGCCGGGCTTGTACGGGTGATTTGACATATAAACAAAGTTAAGCGTTTCGGTAGCTAAATAAACACCCTAACGCAGAAAATGTTCAATTAGTATCGGCTACTGCCTTTTGAGGTTGGATTTTTCTAAGACGAAAGCAAAGCCCACAAAAGAAAGTACCAAGAGGTTGTGCAAGAAATGGTTAATGATGGCTTTGGAGAAATTAATTTGTTGCCCGATCCAGAACAAGACCAAACTCAGGCCTAAATACAGCGCAAATTTTTTGATGTTATAAGGAATAGGAAAGTGCCGCTGCCCAAGCCAATAGGAAAGGAGCATTTGGGAGGCATACACAATGAGTGTAGCCCAAGCGCTGGCCATGTATTTGTATTGTGGAATGAAATAGACGTTAATGGCAATAGTGAGCAGCGCACCAACGATGGTAATGTACGCACCGTATTGGGTTTTGCCGCTGAGCTTGTACCAAATACTTTGGTTGTAATAAATGCCCAAAAACACATTGGCCATCAATAAAATCGGCACCACCTTCAAGCCTTCCCAGTAGGCTTCTTTTTGGATAAAATGTTTGAAAATCTCCAAATTCAAACTCACTAATAGAAATACAGCACAAACCATCGCTACAAAAACATTCATGATCCGCACATAGACGGTATTGCGGTCTTGGTTTTGCATTTGTTTGAAAAAGAAGGGTTCAGCTGCGTAGCGGTAGGCCTGTAAAATGATGGTCACGAGCATGGCAAGTTTGTAGCAGGCGCTGTAAATTCCTACTTGCGATTCAGCATAGTTCAAGGAGTCCGGAACCGCAGGGTCGTAGAGCAAGTGCTTGAGTAAAATGCGGTCGAAGGTTTCGTTGATGATGCCCGCAAAACCTGCAATGACAAGCGGAATCGCGTAGCGCCACATGCGCTTGTAGAGACTCCAATCTCTGACAAAAAGTACTTTGAAAATGCTGTCGTAAAGCAAAAGTGGCTTGGCCAAAGAGGAAATCAGGTTGGCTAGCAGTATAAATAGTACGCCTTCTTCTGGGCGCTCGGCACTGAAAAAGAAGACCATTGCAATGACGTTCAGCGCAATATTGAGTCCGATGCTCGTCATTTGAATAGCGGCAAAGCGCAGTGCTTTTTCTTCGGCGCGCAAGCGCGCAAGCGGGAGGGCGGTAATGGCGTCGATCATGACGATCGTTCCCAACAAGACCACATATTCGTTGTGCCCTTCAAAAAGCAAGGCCGTAGCGATGTCGTTGTTGAAGTACAGCAGCACCACATAAAAAAGTGCGTTCGTGCCCACAACCGACCAAAAAGCGGCGCTGTAAGCTTTGTCTTTGTCGCCTTCATTTTGCAAGAAACGAAAGAAGGCGGTTTCCATCCCAAAAGTGAGCAGTACAATCAAGAAAGCAACCCAAGCGTAGAGTTCTGAAATGACGCCGTAGTCCGACGTTTGGGCAAAATAATAGGTGTGCAGCGGGACCAGCAAATAGTTGAGCAAGCGCCCTAAAATAGAGGGCAAGCCGTAAATGGCTGTTTGGCCAACTAATTTGCGGATGGGGTTGCTCATTACTTAAGCTCTGAAGTTCGGCTTGCGTTTTTCTAAAAATGCGGTGGTCCCTTCTTTAAAGTCAGGGGTGCCAAAGCACTTGCCAAATTCTTCGATCTCGACTTCAAAACCGTTTACACCTTCTGTAAAGCCTGCATTGACACATCGAATAGCCGCGGCAATTGCCATTGGAGAGTTGGCTAACATTTTTTGAGCCATGGTTTCACAAGTGGCGAGTAAATCGGCTTGCTCTACTACGGCATTGACCAACCCCCACTGGAGGGCTTCGTCGGCTTTGAGCATACCAGCAGTAAAGATGATTTCGTTGGCTTTGCCGCGCCCGATGAGTTGTGCCAAGCGCTGGGTACCACCATAACCAGGGATCACGCCAAGTGAGGTTTCGGGCAAGCCCATTCGGGCGTTGCTAGAGGCAATGCGCACGTGGGCAGCCATGGCAAGTTCTAAACCACCGCCAAGCGCAAAACCGTTCACCGCCGCAATCACTGGTGTGCTGAGTTGTTCGATGAAATCAAATAAGGTTTGTTGGCCGCGCAGGGCAAGTTCTCCGCCTTGTGCAATATTGAAATCTGCAAATTCTTTGATGTCGGCACCGGCAACAAATGCTTTTTCTCCGCTGCCCGTCAAGATAATCACGCCAACTGCTGGGTCTGCATCGGCAGCTGCAAGTGCGTTGTGGAGGGCCTCAATGGTATCTTTATTGAGGGCGTTGAGTTGTTGGGGGCGGTTGATGGTTAAAAATGCAATTTGATTGCGGATTTCAGAAAGAATGAGCGCGTCCATAAAATATTTTTGATGGGTTAAAGATAGTCAGAATAATGTTGTGTGTAGGCTTAGTGCGGAATGCTGATCCGAAAAGTAGTTCCTTTTTCGGGTTCAGAGCGCAAGACAAAAACTTTGCCTTTGTGGTATTCCTCCACAATGCGCTTGACCAATGTGAGCCCTAGGCCCCAGCCGCGTTTTTTGGTAGAATAACCAGGTTCAAAAATCGTTTTGAATTGTTTGGGCGTGAGGCCTTTTCCGGAGTCGGAGATATCGATATGCACCCATTCTGCTACTTCCTGAATATGAATGCGCAGCGTTCCGATGCCTTCCATAGCGTCTACCGCGTTTTTGCAAATATTTTCAACAACCCATTCGATCAGTGAGGCGTTGTGCAGCACCATAAGAGGTCTTTCACCGTCAATCTCAAATTGCATTTCCACTTTTTGAGATAAGCGCGCCTTGAGGTAATTGAGGTTGTTTTCGATCGTTTCTGCTAAATCGCCCTCAATGAGTTTGGCACCGGAGCCAATTTTTGAAAAACGGTCGGTGATTTTTTCGAGGCGCTCGAGGTCTTTGTGCATTTCTTGCGCAATCATCGGGTCTATATCTTGCTGTTCGAGATAAGCTACCCAAGCCATCATCGAAGAAAGTGGCGTACCGAGCTGATGCGCCGTTTCTTTAGCCATTCCGGCCCAAACTTGGTTTTGTTCGGCCTTGCGGTACATCGAAAACAATAAATAACCGATCAGCACAATCAGACCTAAAATGCCAAATTGCAAATAGGGCAACCAAAACAGCTGCTTAACCTCTTCGCTGTCTTTGAGGTAAAGTAACTTCTTGCTTCCTTTGATAGTGAGCTCAATTGGTTCATACCTTGCCGTCATTTCTTGAATAGTGCCTTTGATTTTTGAAGCCGACAGCTCTTTTTTGGATAAATTGCTTGCAATAACTTGATTTGTTGTAGGGTCGTATAGCAATACGGGCACCAAGCTTTTTTGATCGGTGAGATCTGCATTGAACGAGCGAATGAGTGAGTCTGAGTGGGCTTGTAAACGCTCTAGTTCTTTTGAATAACCATGGCAAAGCGTCATGTACATGTCTTCAAATACCTGGATTTGATAACTGCGACCCTCGTTGATCCATTTTTTAGAAAGGGTTTGCAGCTCTTGTTTGAGAACGCTTGTATCGATGTTTCTGAATTGTGAAACTGAGAGGTCGTCGTTGAGGAGTATAAAAGGAATGTCTTTGTTGGCTTCGATAATGGCGAGTGCAAAATCGACATCTTGACTTGTACCGAGGTCTGAGGCACTGAGTAAATTTCGGTTGGCGCGCACCACGAGTTCGATTTTCTCTCGTTCTTTTTCTTGAAGTGCGGCAAATATTTGACTGCTTAGCTCGACGAGTTCTGCTTTTTTGCGAAGGGCAAGCGCCCATTGTTGGGCTTTACTGCGTTCGCGTTCACCAATTTTTTGGATACTTTGATTGGAATAAAATAAAGAACCGCCGACGATAGCCAAAGCCAACACGACCAATAAAAGTTTCCAACGTTGTTTGGAGGTATATAAATCCATTGAACGAATTTACTGAAAAATTGGTGCTTCGAGCCCCAACACTTCGGTTTCTACTAGCGCACAAACGCGTTTGAAGTCAAAATGTTGTTCAAAAAGTGCTTGTTTGAGCTTTGGTGTTGCTCCGTTCAAGGCCGAATCAATTTTCAGATTGAGGTCGGACTGATCCAAAGAGAGAAAGCAAAGGCCACCGCCATAGGTCTCGATCAGTTCTTTTGTTCCGCCATTGTTAGCGCCAACTACTGGGCATGCAAAATTGAGCGCCTCAATTGTGGCCATCCCGACTGTTTCGTGATCAGCCGCCATAATGACGAGATCAGCTGCACGATAAAACAGCGCCATGTCATTTTGAAAACCCGACCAAAGTACTTGGTTGTTTTTTGGATGCGCTTCGATGCTTTTTGCAAGAAGTTGGTGGTAGCCGTTGTCTTGATCAGGGGTAGGGTCGCCAACATAAATCAAAACTTCGTCCGGGGATGTGCGCTGGCTGAAGCTTTCCCAAATAAATGCTTGTTGTTTTTTTGGGTCAATTCTGCCCACAACGAGTAGCATTTTTGAAGCAGCAGGCCACTGAAGTATGTTTCGAGCTGCTTCTTTGGATAATTTGGGTGCTACATTGAAAACAAGCCCTGATGGAATTGCTTTGACCTTGCGCTTGGCAATCTTTGTTTGCTGCAACACTTGCAATTGCAGATAGGGTAGTGGGCAAACCCAAGTGTCTATATAGCGGTAGCGCAGCGTTCTAAAAAACTGGGTTTTCTTACTGCCTAGTGCCATTTCCATGAAGTAATGTACGCGCAATTTTCCTTTAGCAAAAAAGCGTACGGATGCCGCAATGCTCAGCTCGCGGTTGTTTCGAAAAAAAAGGTCTTCAAACCCCTGCGCTTTTAAATAACTGGCCAAATGACTTGCAAAACCCCATTGGTAATGTTTGGGTTTTTGCATAACTATATATAAAGGTATGTTGGCTTGGCTTGCAGCATTTGCAATTGGGCTTTGGGAATTGGCAATGAGTAGCACTTCGTGTCCGCGGTTTTGCATTTCTTGTGCATTGCGCAGTTGGTTCATTTCTAAACCACCCCAACCACTAGACAGACATAAATAAGCAATGCGTTTCATAAGAGCAGTACGAAATTAGACAGATTTGGCCTAACTTTGGGGCCATGGATGACTTCAAATCATTATTGCTCAAGCCGTGGTTCGTTTTTGCCTTTAGCTTTATACTGATTGGCGGTACACTTATATTAGTGAGCCCCAACTTTTTCGAAGGTGAAATTGTATACAGCCAAAACGGAAAAAAATATGTGCTACAGGCTCCGTTGAGTTTGGCTTATTTTGTGGGCTTGGGTTACCAGGAATCAGAAATGAAAGGCGTTGTGGATTTCTACCTCACGCGCAGAGGCTACATGCTAGCTGCTAGTTTATTGCTTGGTTTTCCAACGCTATTAGCGTATCGGTCTTTTTTGGCCAAGAAAAACAAATAATTACAAACTCTTTGTACGTCCGCCATCGACAGGAATGTTGATCCCATTGATGTAAGATGCTGCTGGAGAAGCCAAGAAAGCAACTGCTGCCGCTACTTCTTCAGGCTCTGCAATGCGCTTCATGGGGCTTTCCTGACCCATTTCAGCTAAAATTTCTGCAATGCTTTCTCCCGTTTTTTCGGCTTTCACTTTGGCGATTTCAGTGAGGCGTTGGGTATTGGTGGCCCCTGGCAAAACATTATTGACAGTAATGCCAAAACCACCTAGCTCATTTGCCAAGGTTTTAGACCAATTGGCAACGGCGCCTCTAATCGTATTTGAAACACCTAGGTTAGGAAGTGGTTGCTTAACTGATGTCGATATGATATTAATGATTCGGCCGTAGCTTGCGGCTTTCATTCCGGGCACCACTGCTTGCATTAAAATATGATTGCAAATGAGGTGCTGGTTAAATGCTGCTAAAAATTCACTGACCTCTGCGTTTAAAATAGGACCGCTCTTTGGGCCACCTGTATTGTTGACCAACACATGCACCGGACCATTTAAGTTGATGTAATTGTCAATAGCAATTTTTAATCCAGCAGGGTCGGTAAAATCTGAAACGAAAAATGTGTGGTTTTGACCACTTGAAATATCAAGTGTGGCAATGGCTGCCTTGAGTTTATCTTGGTTTCTGGCGGTCAGGCAAATAGAAAAGCCATCTTTTGAAAGTTTTTGGGCAATAGCTAGGCCAATGCCTTGTGTAGAACCGCATACGAGTGCGCGAAGAGAAGCGGGTTTCATGATGTGAGAAATGAATTTAATTTTTTGTACAAATAAAATTTTGTATACATTTGCTAAATTACGAATACTAAAGTTATTACTATGAAAAGTTTTACAAGATTAATTCTTACGACTTTTGCTATGCTGTCTTTGGCCTTGAGCGCTGCTTGGGCACAGGTATCAGTCACTGCAACAGGAGGTGCCGCCTCTGGTTCGTACGCCACAATTAGCGCGGCTTTCGCGGCTATCAACGCGGGTACGCACACAGGAAGCATCCAAATTACAGTAACGGCTAACATTACAGAGCCCGCTGCTGTTACCCCACTTGAAGCAAGTGGAGTAGGTTTGGCCAGTTATACAGCCATTTCCTTAAAACCTTCAGGGAACGTTACGGTAAGTTCGGCAGCTGTGCCAACAACCAACCGCGGCCTTGTTGAGCTCAAAGCAGCTGACAACGTAACCATCGATGGTGACGACCCGCTCACGGCAGGTGTGCGCAACCTTACCTTCCAAATGGCGACCAGCACAACCAACATTACTGCTGTTATTCGTATTTCATCTAATAGTACCACAGGTACAGCCGGTGCCGACAACAATACAGTCAAAAACTGTATCATTATCGGTTCGCGCCCAACAGGTGTTGCTACTACCATGAGTTATGGTATCATGTTCAATAACTATGTGTCCACATTAACAACTGGATCATACTCAAATTTAAACACAACTATTGATAACAACGAAATTCGTCGTTGTTACCGTGCTATCCATTTAAATGGTGTGAGCGCTACTTACCCAAATACCGGTATGTTTATTACAAATAACATTATTGGTTCTGCTACATTAGCAGACAACGTAGGTAACTGCGGTATCTTCGTCTCTTATTCTAACATTACCAACGGCCCAATTACTTCTTTAATTGAAGGCAACGATGTGCGTTGTGGAGATGTTTCTCCAACAGGAACAGGTTTCAGCTCAACTATTTCAGGTATTGACCTCGGAACTGTCAACTCTGGTATCCGCGTGTTGCGCAATAACATCCACGATATCATGCAGCCTTCTACTGGTGGCTGGGGTGCAAACGGAATCAACGTTTCAGGTGCGGCACAATGTGAAAACTTCCTTATTGCCAACAACATGATCAACAATGTTGTTGCTATGCGTTATACTACTGGTGCCACCAGTTCTTTCATTGCAAACGGTATCCGTTTTTCAGCGGGTGCAACTAACGCGCGTATCATCAACAATACGGTTGTCGTCAACGCCGCACAAACCGGTACTGTAGTAAACTACGCTCAACACGGTATTTACTTAGTTTCTACCATGACGGCTGCGCAAATCTTGAACAACATCATTATCAACAATGGTGTGGGTACAGGGTCATACGCTATCTATTCAGCAAACAATGCGAATATTTCAGCAGCTGCGGTGAATAACAACAACTATTCTGCTCCGAGTGGCGTTTTTGGTTATTATGGCGCTGCAAACCAAGCAACTTTAGCTGCATGGCAAGCTGCAACTGGTAAAGATGCCAACAGTTTCAACATCACCCCAGGTTTTGTAAGTGCAAATGACTTGCACCTTACTACTGCGCCAACTCCGTTAGAGTCTGCTGGTGCGTCAGTAGCGGTTACACTTGTAACCAATGACATCGACAACCAATTGCGTCCGGGTCCGGTAGGATCTGTTAACGGCGGTGGTACAAACCCTGACATTGGTGCTGATGAAATGGACGCTACGCCAATTTTCCCTCCAACATTAACCTTTACTAGCATTACCGGTACAGATTGTAATACGGCACTTGCTCACACTGTTGTCGCAGATGCAGCTCCAGCATCAGGTACCTTATCTTCTTTGGTAGTAACTTACAGCTTCAATGGTGTGGCTCAAACGCCAATTGCCATGACCAACACAACTGGTAACACCTACACCGCTACAATTCCTGTAGCAACCCCAGTTAACGCCAACGTTACTTGGGCAATTGTAGCTACCAACTCATTCGGCTTGGTTACGCAATATACTGGTGCAACATACCAAGACCAAAGTCTTTTTGGAATTTCTGCTTTTGCAACCAACTCAGCTTCACCAGTTTGTTCCGGCGCTGCTTCTAACTTAATTGTGACGCTTTCAGGTTTGAATGCACCAAATTATACGGTTCCTACTGTATCATCTGCCACATTTGATGAAGACCTCGGTACAGTAATTATTTCGCAAGGTGGTGTGGATATCATCAATAACGTATCTGCCATCAACAACTTAACAGGTACAATTGGTACAGCTACAGGAACTGTTGGTAGCTTCAGTAACTATACTGCATTTGGCCCATACACACTTACTGCGGGTCAGTCTTACAATTTCTCGCTTTCTAGTTTAACAACTGGAACGGCTTATAACAACCACATGCGCATTTACCTTGACTTAAACAGAAATGGTTCATTTGCAGATGCAGGTGAGTGTTTATATGTTCCTGCAGCTAACACGAGTGGTGCTCATACGGAGACTGGTTCATTTACAATCCCAGCTTCAGCATTCAATGGCCTTACGCGCATGCGTGTTTTCTGTTACGAAGGCACTCCTTCTGCTGTTTATATCAACGCAATTGGTTATGGCGAGTACGAAGACTACATGATCAACCTCGTATCTACTAACAATGGTGGTGGTTTTGTACCGGCAATTACAGCTTCAGTTTGGTCTAACTCAACTGCAACGGTAGTTGGATCTACAAACCCATCAACAATTAACCCAACTGTAACGGATAGCTACACTGCCGCGGTTACTGCAGCAGGTTGTCCGCTTACTTCTTCTGCAACAACTGTTACAGCTCTTGACTTGCCAACCGCACCAATTGCAACCGCAAGCTCTCAGTGTGGTGTGGGTATCCCAACTGGCTCTGTTGCTTCAGGCGCGGGCGCTGCTGGTTCAGGCTCATTCTATTGGTATGATGCGGCAACTGCTGGAAACCTTATCCAATTGCCACCGGTTTCTTCCGTTTGGACAAACTTCTACACTACAGATTTCAATACAGGTGTTACTGCCGGTGCCACTACATCTGGTTCTGCAAGTACTACAGCTATCCCAGGATGGTTACAACTAACAGGTGCAGTAAACAGCCAACAAGGTGGTATCACAGTTGAGCCGGGCATTAACATGCCTGCTTACAAAGTTGAGTTTGATGTTCAAACTACAGCAGGTGGTGCAGATGGTTTCTCTTGGAGTTTTGCTCCGGATGCAAGTGCAACAGCAACTGCTCCGGCTGCAGAGCAAGGTACAGGTACTAAAGTGAAAATCTCTTTTGATGCTTATGGTACTATGCCAAATGGTGCAGGTACATATTTGTTGTACAACAACACTGCAGCTTCTTTCAACGCAACTTCTACAGGTGTTTTAGGCTATAACGCTGCAACACCATGGTTAGGCGCTGCTTCTGCTCACGTGATTATTACAATCAACGAATTGGGTCAACTCACTTTAAATGTTGACGGTACTGACTTGTTCACAAACGTTGCTTTGCCAGCTTCTTACTTGACAGACAACAAAGCTACTTGGAAACATGTTATTTCTGGTCGTACAGGTGGTTTGAACATGCTAATGGCTATTGACAACCTCTCTGTTCAATACAAAGGTTATGCTGCTGGTACTTCTACTTATTTGAGCTCTATTCCTGCCACAACAACTTTCTATGTAACTGAATTAGGAACAAACGGATGTTATAGTGCGCTTACGCCATTAGTTGCAACAGTAGTTAACCCGAATCCAATCGTTTTAACTCAAGGTTTGAACCCAACTTTCTGCCAAGGTGGAACTTACACGGAAACAGCAACTTCTAGTGCAAGTCCAGCTTACACATACACTTGGACAGCGAATAACCCTAACTCAGGGGTTTCTGCTCCGGTAGCTAGTTCTTCATTATCTGTTACTCCGGTACCTGGAGTTTACGATATCTACATTACAGGAACCAATGGTGTATGTACTGCTATTGACACCGTAACACTCACAGTTAATCCTAACCCGATCATCACTACTGCAACGGCAACGAATGCAATATGTACTGGGGACACTGTACAATTAGCGGCTACAAGTATTGTTGCTGTTAATGGTCCGGCAACTATGAATGTTGGCACTGGGTTGAACACAACTACAACATACCCTTCGCCATATGCAAACTGGTACTGGGGTGCTCGTCAACAATATTTGTTTACTGCGGCTGAATTGACAGCATTAAACGTATTGCCTGGCAATATTACCTCAGTTGGTTTTGATGTTACTCAGCAATCAACTGCAGCAGGCTTTACAGATTACACCATTAAAATGGCTAACTCTTCTGTCACTGCATTGACCACTACATTTGAGACAGGACTTACGCAAGTTTATTACAATGCCAACCTTATTCCTAGTGGTTTGGGTTATGCAAACAATACGCTTATATTCCAAACACCATTTGTTTGGGATGGTACTTCTAATGTTGTGATTGAGATCTGCTTCAACAACGGCTCATACTTCAACAATGCAATTGCACGAAATTCAACGACTTTCGCGGGTGCTGGTCACTGGGTATTCGCTGATAATTCAAATAACTGTTCTAACCCTGCGGGTGGTACTGTATCGAATATCCGTATTAATATGCAATTCGGTGCGAGTATTGGAACTAACTACACAAGTATGTTGAACTGGTTGTGGACTGGTTTGAATACCCCAGGTACTACAGCTTCTTCAGTTGAGTTCAACACAGGTTCTGCTCCTATCACTGAGGCATATACTGTTCAAGCTACTTATCCATTAACAGGATGTCAGACTGTTGGTACTACGAACTTTGCAACGATTAACCCACTACCGGTTGTAAGTGCTGGTCCGAACGTATTGATTTGTTCTAACAACGCAACTGAGCAGCAAACTTTGGCTGGTGCTGGTGCTGCAACCTACACTTGGAACAACGGTGTAACGAATAACGTTCCATTCGCAGTTGGTGCAACTGGAAACTATATTGTTACAGGTACTGACGTAAATGGTTGTGTGAACGTAGACACAATGTTACTTACTTACTCTACTATTCCTGTAGCGAATGCAGGTATTGACCAAGCAATTTGTTATGGTCAGACAGCTACTTTGAACGCGAGTGGTTTGGCTCCATTTAACTGGACAATGACTAACTACACAAACAGCGGTTTAGCAGCAGCCGTTAACGATGTTCCGGCATTGGTTGTGACGCCTACGGCTCCTGGTACTTATACCTATCAAGTAAACGTTCAAAACACTGTTGGTTGTACAAACAACGATGCAGCTACATTAACGGTATACACACTTCCTGTTGTAAACGCTGGTGTTGACCAAACGATTTGTAATGCTTCTCCAGTGATTCTTGCTGGTTCAGGTGCACTTTCATACGCTTGGGATAACGCTGTTACCAATGCTACACCATTCTTCCCGTCTTCAACAGCTACTTATACTGTAGTAGGTACTGACGCTAACGGATGTCAGAACCAAGATCAAGTGATTGTGAATGTATTGCCACAACCAATTGTATTGGGTGGTTTAGACCAAACAATTTGTGCAGGTACGCCAATCATCTTGAACGCGTCTACAACATCTGCTACACCAACTGCTGTTACTGGCTTCCAGTGGAGCAACAACATCCCGAACAACACACAATACGTTCCTACCAACTCTGCAACGCTTACAGTTACAGCAACAGGTGCGAACGGTTGTACAAATCAAGACCAAATCTTGGTAACTGTGTTGGCTTTGCCAACTGTAAACGCTGGCCAGGACATTACAGTTTGTGCTGGTTTGAGTGCAACACTTAATGCTTCTGGTGCTGTTTCTTATGCTTGGAACAACGGTGTAACACAAGGTATTCCTTTCTATCCAAATGCTTCTCAAACTTACACAGTAGTAGGTACAGGTGCTAACGGTTGTACAAACAACGATCAAGTTGTTGTTACAGTTTCTACTGGTCCAACTGTAAACTTGTCTACACCACAAACAGTTTGTGCGAATACACCTGCAACATTAAGTGCAGCTGTTCAAAATAGCCTTGGTGGTTTCTGGACTACAACAAACGGTTCAGGTGTTATTTCACCTAACGTAACAAACGGTACAGTTACTTACACACCGGCTCTTACAGATCCAGTTGTTGTCAACTTAACTTATGTTGCAACCAACGCTTGTGGTTCTGCATCGCAAAACACCACTGTTACAGTATTGCCAATTCCAGTTATCAATGCTGGTCCTGACTTCTCAGTATGTCAAGGCGCTTCAGCTACGCTTACTGCAACGGGTACTGGTTTCTTAACTTGGACAACTCCAAACGTAACCAACGGTGTTGCATTTGTTCCGGCTACTACAGCAACTTACAATGTTGTAGCAACTGGTTTCAACAACTGTACAAATAGCGATCAAGTAACAGTAACAGTTCTTGCTTTACCAGATGTTAATGCTGGTGCTGACCAAACAATTTGTTCTGGTGAGTCAGTTACATTGAACGGTGAAGGCGCTGTTTCTTATCAATGGACAGGTGGTGCTGCTAACGGCGTTGCTTTTGCTCCATCTACAACAGCAACTTATTCAGTTACGGGTACAGGTGTAAACGGTTGTGAGAACACAGATCAAGTTACTGTAGTTGTCAATGCAACTCCAGTAGCTACAATCTCTGTTGTGAATGACGTAACTCTTGCAGCTACGCCAGCAGGTATGAACTACCAATGGATCAACTGTGCTTCTGGTACAGATGCTCCTAACGGTTCAACTGCCAACTTCACAGCAATTGCAAACGGTTCTTACGCAGTTATCGTTACTTCTGCTGAAGGTTGTTCAGATCAGTCTGACTGTGAAGTAATCGATGCAGTAGGATTAGATCAAATTGCAGCTATCGCGATGTCTGTGAATCCGAACCCTACAGCTGGTGATTTAACCATCAATATGCCTACAGAATTGACCGCTCAAGCACAAGTGTTTGACGCTCAAGGTAAATTGGTATTAGATGCCTCAAATGTATCAAATGGTTCAGTATTGAGCCTTGTGAACATGACTACAGGTGTTTATATGGTACGCATTACTGCTGACAATTCTGTACAAACATTCAGAGTAGTTAAACAATAATTGAATTACCCTTAATATTCGAAAGCCACCCCTCGGGGTGGCTTTTTTGTTTTGTAATGCTTAACTTTAGCATCTTAAATTATTATCATGAGAAAACTCTACGTCTTAAGTTTACTTTTTCTGCTTTTTAGCCAATCAGGTTGGTCGCAGTTCATTCAAATAGGAACGGGCACTGCTTCAAGTTATTTGAGTGGCCCATACTACAGAAGTGCTGCTACTTCAACTTTCAACTGGTCAAAATACGCCTACATTTATACGGCAACTGAATTAGCTGCTATACCTGCTGGCTCTATGATTACCCAAATTGAATGGGAAAAGGCTGCTGGCACCATTACTGCCCCAAATAATTTTGAAATATTAATGGCAAACAATACTGCAACGGCACTCACAACCGCCACAACTTGGGGGGTGTTAACCGCTGGTGCAACTTCGGTATACAACAATACAAACCAAGGCTTCATGGGTGCTGCACCTGGTTGGGAGTCATTCATTTTAACTACACCTTTTATATACACAGGCGGAACTCTTCAAATCATGACTGACCATGTTAAATATGGAACAGCAAGTGGAGCAAATAATTTTTACAGAACAGCAGCCACAGGTATGGCTATTGGTTGGGCAGCTGGTGCAGCGGGTTCTGCAGCATCTTCACTTACCACTACCTATGGCAATAACCGCCCAAATATTAAAATCCATTATGTACCAGGAACTGCCTGTACAGGAGCTGTTACAGCTGGAACGGCTGTGTCATCAGTACCAACTGTATGCCCATCTGTTCCATACACAGTTTCTTTAACAGGAAGCACTTTAGCTTCAGGGATTACCTACCAATGGCAATCTGCTACAAGTGCAGCCGGTCCGTTCACAAATATTGCAGGTGCAACGAACAGCAGCTACCAAGCGACTCAAACGGTAGACACTTGGTATCAGTGTATTGTAACCTGTACCGCTTCAGCTTCTACCCAAACCTCTTCAGTTGTTGGTGTAACAACTAATAACTTCTACAATTGTTATTGTACGAGTGGCGCCACTTCTACCACTTATGGCGATATCCAACGCGTTGAGCTGAATACCATTGATAACAGCTCTACAGCATGTAACGGCACGTATTCAGATTATACTTCAATTTCTACGTTGTTATCGCCAGGTGTGACGTATCCGATGGAACTCGATTTGTATAACTGTACTGGCGGAACGTATAATTACGGCACACGCGTTTGGATAGACACTGACCACAATGGTCAGTTTGATACATATGAGTTGCTTTACGATGCGAGTAATTCATTGCCAGCAACCACTACAATTAATGTTCCGTTTAATATTACGATCCCTCCAACAGCTCTTTCAGGCATGACGAGAATGCGTATTGTGATCATAGAATCAAATGCAACACCACCTGCATGTGGAACCTATACTTGGGGTGAGACAGAAGACTATATGGTGAATATCACTCCTCCGCCAACTTGTCCGCAACCGACATTGTTAAATGTAGTTAGTACAACCTTGAACCAAGCGGTTATTGACTGGACCCCAGGTGGATCAGAAACCCAATGGCAAATTGAATACGGCCCACAGGGCTTTACCCCAGGAACTGGAACATTTGTTTATACAGCTGCACATCCTTATACAATTGGATCTTTAACACCATATAGCTTCTACCAAGCGCGTGTTCGCGCGGTATGTACTCCTGGAGATTCTTCCTATTGGTCACCAGCCATTTCTTGGAATACCTATGACCAAGGTCAGTATATCGCCTGGGACAACGAATGTCCAGCAACTGGTTTTATTGACATCAGCTCAAGCCCAACGGCCACTTACACCAATATTGCTTATTTAGGTGAAATTGGTCTAACCTTACCTTTCCCAGTTTTGTACCAAGGCACATTAGTTACCGTAGCTACCATTGGAAACACTGGTGGTGTGAAGTTCGGCTCAACTACTGCTCAGGTCAATTATGTGATGGAGCCAGGTAATGGTTTATATCCTTTTATTCAGCAATTGGCGCAATCATACGCAGTAGGTGGTGGTATTTACTATGAGCAAGTCGGTACTTCACCAAACAGCCAGTTAGTCATTCAATGGAAAGACATTCCTCACTGGAACTCACCGATTTTCCCTAACGGCGCTACTTTTGAACTGATCATCGACGAAGCAACCCAAGAGATTTACTACGTCTACGACGACGTAATTTTAGGCAACGCTACGGGTTGGGATCATGGTGCCGACGCCGAGATAGGCGTTCGCGGTGCGCAAAACATCAACGTCTCGATGAACAACCAAGCGTATTTGCAAAACAACAGCTGTGTGCATTTCTACTACGTAGACTGCCCGAACCCTGTTGCTTTGACTCCAGTGTATGTCTTCCCTAACGAAGCAGCCTTTACCTGGACAGCAAGTGCAGCTGGCGAAACATCATGGACGGTAGTATACGGCCCTGCAGGCTTTGATCCGCTCACTAGCGGCACAACGCTTACGC
>JACCDN010765578.1_pt1 | contig 93902 bp, 87 predicted proteins | sample 7441691 | NCBI WGS metagenome assembly JACCDN01 (sample SAMN15323439, study PRJNA562643) | freshwater metagenome | isolation source: river surface water | place: USA:Blue River Watershed | collected 2017-08-16 | reverse complement strand
GTGCCCTGTTTTTGGTTGGCCGTAATGAATACCCCGCGTTGGCCATTATGGCTGACCTTTACGCGTTGTTCAGCCGACCCCATTTTAATGTCTGCAACATCGTCGACGCGCAACAAGGTTCCATCATTGGTGCGGATGGGCAAATTGCGTATGCGATCAAGGTCGCGAAACGCGCCGCCTGCTTCGATGTTAAAACGGCGTGCACCGCTGGTGACGGCACCTGCTGGAACATCAGCCCCGGCCAGACGGATTGCGTCGACCACTGCGCTTGCGGGAATACGAAGCTCGGCCAAACGCCCCGAGTTGATGGCGACGCTTATTTCGGGTTGAGGCAGCCCATAAATTTCGGACTGCCGGACTTCTTTGTACCGCCCAAGTGCTTCGCTGAGATCCCGCGCATATTTTTCCATGCGGTACCAACTGGCCGTCTCGCTCAGCAACGCGATTTGCAAAATGGATGAATTCGTCGTTCGAATTTTCTCGAACTGCAGCTTTTGCAGATCAGCAGGGAGTTGGCTGCGGATGGCCGTCACTTCGCGAACGGTGTCATTGAAATATTGGTCAGGGTCGCCCGACCAATCAAATTCCGCCCGAATGACGGCGTTGCCATCGCTGCTGGTCGAATTTACGCTTTGAACGTCTTCCAGGCCCTGAACCAGCTCTTCGATTGGCTTGGTAATCGTCTGCTCAATCTCCGCAGCGTCCGCGCCAGGTTGCGCGGCAACAATCGACACGACAGGCATCGAAAAATGCGGATCAACCGCGCGCGGCACCTGTTGGAATGCTGAGAATCCAAGCGCGCACAGCAGCGTAAAAAGCACTAAGGTTAATTGCCACCGGCGGATGGCGATTTCTGCGATATGCATCTGTTAAGGCTGCGTCGCGATAATGCGCACGGGCGACCCCGTTCGCAGTTTTTCCAACCCCGACGTCACAATCTTGTCCCCAGGCTTTATGCCACCAGACACAGTCACGAATGTGTCAGACACACGTTCAATCGGGACATTGCGCGTTTCGACGCGATTGTTTTTTGCGACAACATATACGAGGCCTTCTCCGGTGCGGACGCCGAACAATGCGGTAGCTGGAATCTGCAGCAGGTCGCCGCTTTCCATGGCAGGAAGCTTAATATTGGCCGTTCCAATTTGTCCCGATCGCAAGCTTGCGCGCGAGGGCAGCCGGAATTGCACGGTAAAGGCGCCCGTTGCCTCATTCGCGCGCCCATCAATTTCCGAAATGGTCGCAGAAACCGGCCCGTCGCCCGCAGACTCAATCATGATGTCCGCCGTCATGCCCACGCGCAATTTTGACGCGTCACGGTCGACGATGGGCACGCGAAAGACAAAGCCCTCATCGGCTTCACCCAAAATAAGCGCTGGCGTACCCGCAGCGATAACTTGTCCTGGTTGGACGTTGCGCTGCAAGACGACGCCGCTTGATGGCGCATAAAGCTGCGCTGTGCTGCGCGCAAAGCCAGCCTGCCGGACACGCGCGTCGGCGGCTTTGACAGCAGCGTCTGCCGCTTCGAAACGCGCTTTGGTTATCCAGCCATCGGCATATAGCGAACGCACGCGATCAAACTCTGCCCGCGCACGGTCTCGTTCAGCGACGGACACGCTTACGTCAGCGCCAACAATCGTGGAATCCAACGCCGACAATAATGCGCCGCGCTTTACAAAATCACCTTCTTCAAAGCGAACAACGGCAACTTTTCCAGGGGTGGTAAAGCCAAGCGGTGTTTCGCGCCGATACCGCACGGTTCCCACCGCGCTAATTTCACGCTGAAGGTTTTCCTTTTCCACGGTGAACACGCGCACAACCTGCGCTGTTTCGACCGCAGCCTTTTTGCTGTCCGGCGTCTCTCCACAGCCGGCAAGTGCAACAATTGGCAAAAGCCCAATCAAAAATCGCTTCGATGTAGGCAATTTGCTCTCCCCTGCACTGCAATACATCACTCGATAGGCGAGAGCGCGCCGGGATGAAATAGCATTTTGATATGCAACTTATTTTTCTAGTTCGACGGACTCAACAGGATGCCCGCAGCCCACTTCACCGGATAGATGCCCGGTGCAGCCGATCGTTAATCGCAACGCCAATCCCTTCGTGCGGTATTGGCGCGACCGATATGGATAATGCGGCGCTCGCATCGGCCCTGTGTAGCGCGTCAAACAGATTGGCTGCGGCCTGCGCTAGGTCGCCTGACGCGGACAAATTATCATTGCCCTCCATTGTCCCAAACCCGATGTGCCATTCGCCCGGCTCTGGTTGGATCGCGTTTAGGCGCACAGCCTTTGACGGTGCATAATGGCTCGCCAATTGCCCGGGCGCTTCAATATTATCGCCGGACGCCGTTAAGGGGCCCGTTCCCAGAACGCGCTCAATATCCGCGGCGGTGACTGGCCCCGGTCTCAAAATCTGCCAACCGTTGTCGCGCACGGCAACAATGGTGGATTCGAGCCCCGCAGAACAAGGCCCCCCGTCCAAGATCATCGGAACCGCACCGCCAAGCCCCGCAAGCACATGTTCGGCACGGGTCGGGCTTATACCGCCGCTTTTATTGGCGGACGGTGCCGCAATATTCAGGCCGGTTTTTTTAAGTAGCGCCTGCATGACGGGATGCGCGGGGCAGCGTAATGCAATTGTCGGCAACCCAGCCGTGACGGCGCCAGCGATGTCGGCATCGGTCCGCAGAGGCAGCACCAGCGTCAACGGCCCCGGCCAAAATGCCTGCGCCAATTGATGTGCCATCGGGCTGAATTCAGCCAAGTTTTCGGCGGCGGATTGGTCGGCCACATGCACAATCAACGGATTAAAGTCTGGACGCCCCTTTGCCGCATATATCTTGGCAACCGCATCGGCATTACTGGCGTCCGCCGCGAGGCCATAGACCGTCTCGGTGGGAATCGCGACGATTTGGCCGGAACGCAAAAGCTCCATCGCCGCCGTTATTGCAGCGTCATCAGCGGGCAGGATCCAGCCATTCCCCAAGGTATTTGAGCCAAACATCATTCGCGGCTATAGGCCTTGGTCGACACGATTTAACAGGATTTTTTATTGATCATGGCCTTTTCTGCACCCGTTACTGAACAAGCATTTGTCCTGAAGCATATCGTAGGTATCGAAGCCTTGTCGCAACATGAACGCTTCGCCGATGCCACGCCCGATATGGTGCAAGCGATTGTTGAAGGCATTGGCGCATTTGCCGAGGGCGAATTTGCGCCACTCAACCGGATCGGCGACACCGTTGGCGCGCGTTTGAAAGATGGCAAAGTCGTCATGCCCGAAGGTTTTGTCGCGGCCTACAAAGCCTATGTCGCCAATGGCTGGGGCTCGATAAACGCACCGTCGGCGTTCGGTGGCCAAGGCCTGCCATTTTCGATGGCGACTGTTGCGCTCGATTCCTTGGGCGCGGCGAACATGGCATTTGCCTTGTGCCCGATATTGTCCGTTGGCGCGATCGAAGCCATCAACCACCATGGCTCAGACCGGCAAAAGCAGTTGTTCCTGCCAAAACTATCAACCGGCGAATGGTCAGGCACGATGAACCTGACAGAGCCACAGGCAGGTTCCGATGTCGGCGCGCTTAAATCAACCGCGACACCGCGCGGCGATGGCACCTACCAAATCAAAGGCACCAAAATATATATCAGCTTTGGTGACCATGATATGGCCGAAAACATCGTCCATCTCGTGCTGGCCCGCACGCCGGATGGCCCTGCTGGCACCAAAGGCATCTCGCTTTTTCTGGTCCCGAAATATCAGGTGGCCGAAGATGGCAGCTTTACCAAAGCGAATGATATCAAGGTTGTATCGATCGAACATAAGATGGGCATTAATGCATCCCCAACATGCGTTCTCGCTTTTGGCGAAGAGGGTGAATGCGTTGGCGAACTGATCGGCCCTGAATTCGGCGGCATGCGTGCGATGTTCACGATGATGAATAACGCGCGGCTAAATGTAGGGTTGCAAGGCGTTCAAATTGCCGAAGCCGCAACGCAAAAAGCCATCTGGTTTGCCCGTGAACGTGTCCAATCGGCCAAAGCAAGCGGACCGTCGCGCGAATCCGTCGCGATTGTTGAGCATCCCGATGTCCGCCGCATGCTGCTGCGTATGAAAGCGGGCACGCAAGCAATACGCGCCTTGCTCTATCTGGCGTCGGGTTATGTTGACCGCGCCACGCTCGGCGAAGCTGGAGCGCAGGACATGGTTGATCTGCTGACACCGCTTGCCAAGACCTACGGCACCGACATGGGCAGCGAGATCGCCTCGCTGGGCATTCAGGTACATGGCGGAATGGGCTTTGTTGAGGAAACCGGCGCAGCGCAGTTTTATCGCGATATACGCATTGCCGCGATTTATGAAGGAACCAACGGCATTCAGGCCGCCGATCTCGTGGGGCGTAAACTCGCGATGCAAGGCGGCGATGTCATTCGGAACCATCTCGCGGCCATTTCCCAAGACGCCACCGACCAACCGGGCCTTTCGGCATTGAGCGCAGCCTGCGCTGAAGTAACTGAGTATATGTTGAGCGCAAGCGTGGATGATCGTCTCGCGGGCAGTTACGCCTACACCAACATGATGTCCGTCGTGACCGCAGGTTGGCTGATGCTGAAGCAATTGCGGGCGGCACAAACAGAAATTGACGCCGGAGATACAAGCCCGTTCTTAAAGGCGAAGATTGTCGCCTGCCGTTATTATCTGGACGTCATGGTTCCCGAAGCCTTTGCTTTCAAAGGCAGCGCAATGGCCGGTGCCGACTTGCTCTACGCATTGGATGCCGAGGATTTGGCGGCTTGAACGACCACACACTCAAACGCATTGCTGAGGCGCTGGAGCGGCTATCACCGCCGCCAGCGCCACCGACGGACCTATCGTCCCATCCGGCCTATCATTGGAACGGCACGGCATTGGCACCGGTGCATGATTTCAAGCCACTGCCGCTTGACCTTATCGTTGGTATCGACCGGCAGAAAGCCGACCTGATCGAAAACAGCAGGCGGCATGCTTCGGGCGCTGCCGCGCATGATGTCCTTTTGTGGGGCGCGCGCGGCATGGGGAAATCCGCGCTGGTCAAATCGGTGGTCGCGGCATTGCAAGAAGAAGGCTTTTTCATTGCGCTTGTCGAGGCGGCGGCGAACCAAATCACCAGCATGCCTGCATTATTCGACGAGCTTGCCGCATCAGGCCGCCGATATCTATTGTTCGTGGACGACATCTCTTTCGAGCCCAATGACCAAAGCGCGCGTCTGTTGCGGTCGCTGCTGGAAGGCGGCGTTGAAGCGCGCCCGAACAATGTCCGCTTGTGCGTGACATCAAACCGCCGGAACATCGTCGAAAGAGAAAATGGCGCGGATCCGGATACGGGCGGACGCGATGCCGTGGACGATAGCCTGGCACTGGCGGACCGGTTTGGCCTTAAGCTCGGTTTTCAATATCCCGATCAGGATGCCTATCTGAAAATGGTTGGCAGTTACGCGGCGCATTTCGACCTCGATTGGGACGAGGCCGATGCCTTAAGTTTCGCGCAAAGCCGTGGCGGCCGGTCGGGCCGCATAGCATGGCATTACACAGTGGAACTTGCCGGCCGTGCGGGCCGACGGATTTAGCTTTTCGTCCGAACCCGCCAAACAATATTGCCCACATCGTCGCTGACCAAAAGCGAACCGTCCTTTGCGATCACAAGCATCGTTGGCCGACCCTGCGCTTTGCCGTCTTTGTCCAGGAACCCAGTCAAAATGTTGACTGGCTTTCCGGCAGGCTCGCCTTTTGGAAAGGGCACAAAAATTACGTCATAGCCAGACACAGGCTTGCGGTTCCATGAGCCATGGCGCGCAACAAACGCACCATCGGTCAGTCCAGCGCCCAATTTACCCTTATAGCCAAAGGCAAGGCCCAAGGGAGCCGTATGCGCACCCAAGGCGTAATCAGGGCGGCGTTCATATTCCCGCTTTTCTGGCTTCGGTGGTGAAACGCGATGATCGGTGTAGCCACCCCAATAATGCTGCGGCCAACCATAATCGGCGCCAAATTCCACAAGGGCAAGATAGTCGGGCACCAGATCTGAACCCAGCATGTCGCGTTCGTTGACAACCGTCCACAGGCGTCCACGGCTATCCCAATCGAGGCCAACGGGGTTGCGCAAACCGATGGCATATGGAATTTTCTTGTCCTTCGCGATGTCATATTCAAACACCATCGCGCGGCCATTTTCGAGCTCTATCCCATGTTCAGCAATGTTGCTGTTTGAACCGACCGATATGTAAATCTTCTTACCATCGGGCGATGCGGCAAGGTTGCGCGTCCAATGGTTGTTTGGCGCCTTTGCATTAAACTTTGTAAGCTCTTTGCCCTTCGCGGTAATTTGCGTGTCGCCCGTCTTATAAGGAAAGGCCATCAATCCATCGGTATTCGCGACGTACAAAGTATCGCGGATCAGCACCATGCCAAATGGCGAGTTCAACCCAGTCAGAAACGGTGTTTTCAACTCCGCCTTGCCATCTCCATCGGCGTCACGCAGCAATGTGATGCGGTTGGCAGACGGCACACCCGCGCCAGCCTTGCCCATCAGCCATTTCTCGACAAACCCTTCAATACCGCCAACTTCGCGCGGCGGAGAATTTGTTTCAGCAACCAGAACATCACCATTGGGCAAGACATACATGTTGCGGGGGTGGTCGAGACTTTCTGCAAAGCGCTCGACAACCAGACCCGGCGCAGCCGTTGGTGCTTCGCCAGCTTTCCAGCGGTCAACTTCGGCAACTTTAATGGTCGGGAAAATCTGTTCGCGGCCCTCAGTGATATTGGGCTTAGGCCCGGTCACTGCATCCAACGGCAATTGCGCAACGTCAGGGCGCGTAATGTACCAGACGCCAGCAAGCGCCAACGCGATGAATATCAACGTAATGTTGCGAACATGCTTCCACATTTTTCTGACCCTTATGTGCTTCGTTTACGATCGAACAACCATATCGCCACCGCGATCATGCTGCCGATCGCCAAGCCGATAACCAATCCGGCGGATGGTTGATCCAATGCCACACCTAAAATAGCGCCGATTAACAAACCGAGAGCGACGAAAATGCCGCCGGCAAGGCGGGGCTGATTGTTTTGTGTTTCAGACATAATCGCTCTTTGCCACCAAGTGCCGCAGCCTAGCAAGCCCGATGTTCATGCTTAATGTGCGCTAACCAATTGCTTTGACGGAAACGCGACACGCACGTTGTAATATGGCTTTGCAGATGGGCCAATCCTCCCAGGCCCGTCTGCGCCCCAAAACAACCATCGAAAGCCGCTGTCTTTATGTATCTGCCGCTCTACGTCGAACCGCGGGACGTTGCTGAAGCCACGACGTTAATGGACACATTCGGTCCCAAAGCGGGCATCGAAGCCGCCGAACGCGCGGTACAGAGCCGTAATGTTGGCAATTATCTGCATTACTGCCGCTGGCGCCAGATCGAACGCCTCATCATCATGCTGAGCGCGCGCGCAACTTTGGGAACCATTCACTGGCGTTTTAATCAGCTATCATCCTCAAGCGAGAGCAACGATGCGTTGCCGCCCGCGCTTGTTGTATCGACAGATGTCGTCCGTTCGGCGCAGAAGCGGAACAAATAATGCGGTCCGCCTGCTTTGGGACCAGTGCCTGATAAGCCTTCACCACCAAATGGCTGACTGCCCACCACGGCGCCAATCATTGACCGGTTAATGTACAGATTGCCGACGCGGGCAAGGTTTTCGACCAATGCACTGCTGCCCGCAATCCGGCTGTGCAGCCCCATCGTCAGACCAAATCCCTTGGCATTCACCCGCGCGACTGTCGCCTCCAGCTCTCCAGCCTTCCATGTGGCAACATGCACCAATGGGCCAAACCATTCACCGTTCAGATCGTCCAGATTGTCCATACGGATAACCGTCGGCGGCACAAACAGGCCTTGTGCCGGAACGTCTATCTCGTGGACTATTCTATCCTTCACCTCGGCACGATAGCCCATCAGCTTGTCATAGGAATCCTGATCAATGACAGGTCCGATGTCGGTCGAGGGATCAGCCGGATCGCCAACGTTCAACATGTCCATGGCGCCGCGCAGCATCTCAAGCGTATGTTCTGCGATATCCTCCTGCAGAAGCAATAAACGCAACGCCGAACAACGCTGCCCCGCCGATTGAAAGCCCGAAATGATGATGTCGCGAACGACTTGCTCGGACAAAGCCGTGGAATCGACAATCATGGCGTTGAGGCCACCCGTTTCGGCGATCAACGGCACCAATGGTCGCGCATCATCCGCGAGCAAATTGCGCGCAATGGCCTTTGACGTCGGGACCGAACCAGTAAACACCACGCCAGAAATGCGGACATCGGCGGTCAGGGCCGCGCCAACATCGCCACCGCCGGTAACAATCTGAAGCACATCTTCAGGAACGCCTGCTTCGTGCGCCAGCGCCACTGCATATTGCCCAATCGCGGGCGTTTGCGGGGCGGGCTTAGCCACCACGGTGTTGCCCGTGACCAATGCCGCCGCCACTTGCCCCAAAAATATCGCGAGCGGGAAATTCCAAGGCGCAATGGCGACCCACACGCCCCTGCCTTCATGCCGCAGAATATTTCGTTCACCCGTCGGGCCGGGTAATTCCACCGGACCCAAATCGGTCCGGGCGCGCGCGGCATAATAACGGCAGAAATCAATCGCTTCGCGTACTTCGGAGAGTGCATCAGGGAGGGTTTTGCGCGCCTCTTGCACCAAAACAGCCATTAAACGGCTGCGGTGTGCCTCAAGCAGGTCGGCCAGTCGTTCCAGACAGTCCGCGCGTTCGTCCAATGGGGTATTTGACCATGCCGGATAGGCGGCAAGCGCCGCCGTGACAGCACCTACTGGGGAGGCTGCTGTCGGGTTGCCCAATGGTACCGGGCGGGCGATGTCCGCTGCAGTTTCTTGCAAAATCAGCGCATCATCCAGATCGATGCCAAGGCTATTCGTCCGCTCTGGCTGAAACAAATCAGCAGGCGCTGCAATCGCTGGGTGCCCTGTGCCGCCAACCGCCATGATTTTCTCTACAGGATCGGCGAGCAGTTCATCCTCACTGATCGATTGGTCCGCCAGTTGGTGGACGAAACTGCTGTTGGCGCCATTTTCCAGCAAGCGGCGGACCAGATAGGCGAGCAAGTCGCGATGTCCGCCCACCGGCGCGTAGGTGCGGCACTGATAGCCTTCTTCGCGCACAAGGCGTTCAAACAGCCCTTCGCCCATGCCATGCAGACGTTGAAATTCGAAATCGCGATTGTCCCCCGCCCACTGCAAAATCGTCGCGACGGTCAGCGCGTTATGCGTTGCAAATGCGGGGCGAATTTTGGCGGCTTCAAACATATCTTTGGCGCACGCAAGGTAGGATACGTCGGTTGCCGGCTTACGGGTAAACAATGGGAACCCGGTTAGCCCGCGTTCCTGCGCATGTTTGATCTCGCTATCCCAATAGGCACCTTTGACGAGGCGCACTTGCATGATGCGGGACGTGTCATGGCCCAGTGCATTGGCCCATGCGATGACGGGACGGGCGCGTTTTGAATAGGCTTGCACCGCCATGCCTAAGCCATCCCAGCCGCGCAGTGCACGATCACGGGCGACACGTTCAATGATGTCGAGGCTCATTTCCAGTCGCGCCGCTTCTTCGGCATCAATGGTAAGTTGTACGCCAAGCGCGGCGGCAGACCGGGCCAATTGGGTAATCATGTCGGCCAGTTCTGGAACACATGTTGCACTCTGCGCGGTTTCGTATCGCGGGTGCAGCGCCGACAATTTTACCGAAACGCTATGCCCGCGCGCCGCATTGCGACCAACGGCTGCGATGGCCGCGGCGTAGGATTCGAAATATCGTTCTGCGTCGTGCTTTGTACGCGCAGCTTCCCCAAGCATGTCGAAACTGGCGGTGAAGCCACGATTGTCTTTTGATTCCATCCGCTTGATGGCTTCGTCAATATCGCGGCCCATCACGAAAACTTGGCCCATGAGCCGCATCGCTGCGCCAACGGCCTGACGCACAAATGGCTCGCCTGCCTTTGCAATCAGGCGCTTCAACGTGCTGGTGCTGTCGCCCAGAACGGCTTTGCCGAGGACCAGCCCCCAAGTTGCGCTGTTCACCAATAAGCTCGATGACTGCCCCTTATGGTTGCCCCATTCCGCCTCCGTCAGCTTGTCGGCAATTAATAGATCAGCCGTCTGGGGATCGGGCACGCGCAAAAACGCCTCCGCAAGCGAGAGCAGCGCGGTGCCCTCCTCCGTTCCGAGACGATATTCCTGCAGAAACTGGTTCACCCAACCATCGGCTTGCACCTGGCGCAAATCGGCCAGCAGGGTCCGCGCGGTGCGCACAACTTCGGCGCGCGCTGTGCCATCGACAGCAGCGGCGACCACCAATGGGGCGAGCACTTCTGGTTCAGACTTGCGATGGAATGGCCGGATGGCAGTTCGTGCGGATTCGAGGGATAAAGTCATTGCGGCGCTTTGCCGGATAAAGCGCAGGCAGACAAGTTTCAGTTGCAACGAAAAAGCCAGCCCTCGGGTGAAGGCTGGCTCATGATCGTCAGGCTATCGCCTGATCGACCGTTCCGTCCGGATGTGAGGGAGGTTCAGGGATCACATCCGGACGAAATGCTGATATTCTAACGTTAGCGGCGGCAATTGCTGTCCGACTTGTCGATTGCGCGACCGGCCAAGGCCCCGACGGCTGCACCGATGATGCTGCCTTCGGTTTTATTGCCGCGACGGGCGACTTCGTTTCCAAGCAGTCCGCCTGCAACTGCACCGACGATGGTTCCGCCGGTACCCTTGTCGCAACGCGCATTGCCGCGGTAGGCATTGTTGCGATAATAGCGGTCGCCACGACGATATTCGCGACGGTCATCGCGGTCATAACGGTCACCGCGGCTGTAATAACCGTCATCATTGCCATGACGGGCAAAAACTGGTGTGGCGGAAAATCCGGTTACGGCCGTTGCTGCAAGTACCAGTGCACCGATGCTTTTTTTCAAATTTCTCACGTTCGATACTCCGTTGTTTTCAGGTTCGGCCCGCATTGGGCAATTCAGCGATTTGCTTTGCCAATAATTGCCTTATGAACATGCATGATTGACCGAATGCTGAACGTGCCTGTTATCTTTCGTTCATGTTCAGCCCGCAAATAATGAACGCGCATGGAATTTAAACTTGCAAATCATGCCAGCACAGATCGGCCGTTTATCGTGCCCCTGCCTCACTTAAACGGACCAGAGACCGGCTATAAGGATCGGGATAGCGAGGGCATTGCCTCTGCCCCGGACAAGAAAAAACCGGAGGCAGTGGCTGCCCCCGGCTTTGATTCGTTTTAACTACAGGCCGCAAAAGCAGCCGTCAGGCTTACGCCGCAGCTTTTTGCTTCTTGGCGATTTCTTTTTTCACCTTGCGCGCGTTTGTCGAGAGCTTCTCGTCCGAAGTCTTCAACAACCAATTGTCGAGACCGCCAACATGCTCAACCGAACGCAGACCGTGGGTCGAAACGCGGAACTTGTAGCCCTGCTCAAGGGCATCCGACAACAAAGTGACATTCTGCAGGTTAGGCAGGAATGTACGCTTGGTTTTGTTGTTGGCGTGGCTCACATTGTTGCCGACCAGACGGCCTTTACCGGTGAGTTCGCAGATGCGCGCCATGATGTATGTCCTGTATAAAAAAGTGTATGCGGAATCACTGTCCCGCGAAAGTCGCTGCCCCTAACGCTCCACACCGAAAAGGTCAAGCCGATGTGTGGTCAAAAGCAGTAATCTGCGCTAGCAAAATAACATGCCCTTGTCCAAAGCCCGCGAAATGATGAACGAAGCGCTCAACTTGGCGCAGGCAGCCGCCGCGCAAGGCGAAGTGCCCGTTGGCGCGATTGTCGTCAAGGATGGGGTCATTATTGGCCGTGGCGCCAACCGTCCGCTTGAGCATCATGACCCCACTGCCCATGCGGAAATCCTCGCAATCCGCGCCGCTGCGGCGCACCTTGGCAATGACCGGCTCACGGGATGTGACCTGTGGGTCACGCTGGAGCCCTGTGCGATGTGCGCCGGCGCGATTGCCCATTCGCGCATCGCCCGGCTCTATTATGGCGCTGAGGACCCCAAGGGCGGCGCTGTGGCGCATGGTCCGCGCTTATTTGAACAGCCCACGGTGCATCATCGCCCCGAAATATATTCTGGCATATCCGCAGACGAATCGGCGGGACTGCTTCAGGCGTTTTTTAAAGACCGGCGCTAACGCAGATTTTTCCCGAAAAACGCGATCGTGCGGGCCCATGACAAGTCTGCCGCTGCTTTGTCAAAACGGGGTGTGCTGTCATTGTGGAAGCCATGCTGCGTACCCGGATAGAAATGCACCTGAAACGCCTTCTGGTTCGCAATGAGCGCTGCCTGATAGGGGAGCCAACCTGCATTGATGCGCTCGTCGGCCTCGGCATAATGGATCAACAGCGGCGCCTTAATGGCAGGCACTTCGGCCGCAATGGGCTGGCGACCATAATAAGGCACTGACGCGGCCATTTCCGGATAAGCAACGGCCAACGCATTGCAGACACCGCCACCATAACAGAAACCCACCGCGCCAACCTTGCCGGTAATGTCCGCATGATCGCGCAGGAATTCAAAACTGGCGAAAAAGTCTTCCAATAATTTACCGGGGTTCAGCTTTGCCTGCAGCTCACGGCCTTTTTCGTCATTGCCCGGATAACCGCCGAGCGACGACAGGCCATCGGGGCCAAACGCCATATAGCCGGCCTTTGCCAGACGGCGCACGACATCTTCGATATACGGGTTCAACCCGCGATTCTCGTGAATCACTAATACCGCGGGCAGCTTGCCGCTTGCCTTGGCTGGCCGCGCCAGCAACCCGCTGATGCTGCCATGCCCGTCGGGGCTTTGTACCGTCACCCGCGACGTGACAATTGCCGGATCGTCGGCCTTAACCTGCTGCGCCAAAGCATAATCGGGCTGCAACTGGTTGAGTATCATAAGGCCGGTTACGCCCGCAGTCGCGAATTTAGCGGCTTCGCGAATGAATTCACGTTTGGTCAGCTTGCCGTGGACATAGCCATCGAAAATTTCCAGAATATAGGGATGGAAGTCACTGGCCTTCATGCGCGGTGAAGTATCGGCGTCTGCCATCCTTAATCTCCTTAATGGACAAACCTGGCTACGACGTCACGATAGGAACGGCTGACTTTTACCTGCGCGCCCGATTCAAGCACAAGGAAGCATTCGCCGTTCGTATGCGGCTTAACCTGCCGCACCTGATCCAAATTGACAATTGTCGAACGGTGGACGCGCTGGAACGTGCGTGGATCGAGGCGTTTTTCCAGATCCTTCATGGTCTCGCGCAGGATGAGCGAGTTGTCGGCGGTGTAGATGCACATATAATCACCAGCCGCATCAATACGTTCGATGCTTTCCACATCGACACGGAAAATCTGGCCGCGATCTTTGATATTGATAAGCTTCTCAAACCGCGTTGACGCCAGGTCATCGTCAACCGAACTCAGATTGTCAGCGGCATTGGGCGCGACTTCATTGATGACGGTACGAAGCCTGTCCAGCTCATCCGATGTGCGCTTGTCGGCAAGCCTGCTGCGCACACGGTCCATGGTGTCGGCAAGACGTTCTGGTTCGACCGGCTTCATGAGATAATCGATCGCCTGCGCTTCGAACGCCTTAATCGCATGTTCCGAATAGGCGGTCACAAAGACGAACAGCGGCGGATCAATATCCATCACGCCCTGAACAACCGAAAAACCATCAAATCCCGGCATCTGAATGTCGAGAAACACCAGATCGGGCTTCAGCGTTTTAATCTTGCGAATGGCCTCACGACCGTTGTGGCAGGTCGCGACGATTTCGATGTCGTCAAACGGCTGCAGCCTTAATTCAAGGCCTTGAATCGCCAGCTTTTCATCGTCGACCAATATTGTACGAATGCTCATGCGGATATTGTTCCTTGCTGCTTAGCCCCCGTTTGATTGTCTTCCCCTGCTATAATCCGGCTTTGATATGGTAGTTCCAACAAAACCTCAAATCCTCCGCCCGCTTTTACATAATGTTCAAAGCGTTGATCGTCGCCATAAGCTTGTGAAAGTCGCTCGCGGGTGTTCGCCATACCAACACCGGTGGAGAGGCTGTGATCTTGCTGCCCCGGCTGCAAGCCCGGTCCTGTATCCGATACGGTAATCCGCACTCTTTGACCGACGAGTTGAGCGGTCACGGAAATGTCGGCGCCCTCTTCTTTCGGCGTCACCGCATATTTGATGGCATTTTCCACCAATGGCTGCAGGAGAAGTGAGGGCACCAGAGCGTTTTCGACAGCGGGTTCAATCGTGAAATATGTCCGCAGCCGTTCTTCAAAACGCATCTTTTCAATATCGAGATAGAGCTTCAACGTCTCGATCTCTTGCGTCAGAGGCACCTTGGCCGCCGCTTCGTTGATGAGGGTGAAGCGCAAAAATGACGATAGCCGCGACAACATGGCATTTGCCTGCTCGGTCTGCTTCAGCAGCACGAGCGTCGATATGCTGTTCAATGTGTTGAACAGGAAATGCGGGTTCAATTGATATCGCAACATCGTCAACTGCGCGCTGGTAGCCTGCGCCTCAAGCCGCATCATCTGGTCCGCTTGTTCTTCAGCGCGCACGAAATAATTGATAGCGTAATACAGCGCGGACCAGGCCGCCAACAGCACCGAGTTGATATAGATCGCAGCCAGCCATAACTGCGCAAAGGGCGTTTCATCCACCCCATCACGAATGGTTTGAAGCACCCACACGTCCATATACGCGTAGCCAATGGTCGCCAAGGACACCGCGACGAACGTCAAGCTCCACGTAATAAATGGCCGCTGATCAATCAGAAATCGGTAAATAACCGATAGCAAAAGCGTGATCGAATAGCCGGTGACCGCTGATATCAGGATGGGCACAAGGAAGCTGACGGGCTGCCCCTGGGCAATACCCGACGCAGCGCGCAAAATGACTGCGCCTGCCCATCCGGCTGAATGGAGATTCCAAAACGCGCGATTTTTATCGGCAAAGAAGGGTTTGTCTGTAAGCTCAAGTACCGCCATAAATTCGGTCTAGCCGCATTTTGCGCGCGCATGAAGCACTTGTTTCATCACAAGGACATGATAGGGTTTTGGGGAGAGGATAAAGACCATGGACAACCACGAAGACCGCGCAAATTTCCACGACATGTCACAGAGCACGCAAGAAGATTGGCAAATCATCATGCGGCACAATATCCCGTTCTCGCAAAATGGCGGGCAACGGATATTGGACCATCTTCGACTGCTCGATGGCGATTTTGGTGGCTTCGCGGTGGACCGGTTGACCCATTCCTTGCAAACCGCGACGCGCGCCCATCGTGATGGACGCGACGAGGATTATGTCGTCATGGCGCTGCTGCACGACATTGGCGACACTCTTGGCGCGGCAAACCACCCAGACATTGCTGCGGCCATATTAAAGCCGTTCGTTTCCGAAAAGCTCCACTGGATTGTCCAAAACCACGGCATTTTCCAAGGTCACAACTTCTTCCACTATCTTGGGCTTGATCGGGACATGCGCGAAAAGTTCCGTGGTCATGAATGGTTTGCTGACACCGAAGAATTCATCGACAAATATGACTGCCCATCGTTCGATCCCGAATATGACACGCTGCCATTGGAGTTTTTCGAACCCATGGTGACGAAGCTGTTCCGCCATCCGCTCAACAGCATTTATAAGCGTGACGCAGAGGCAGTCGCTTAATCACCTCATTTCGGTGGGTGCCCTTATAACGGGGGCCATTCGTGCATATAGATAAGGATCACCGGACGTTCGCGTGAACGATCCGGCGCTTTGCACGTTGTCCCCTCCACCCCCGAAAGGAAAACATCATGGCAAAGAGCCAGAAGAAATCGAACCGCGAAGTCCGCAAACCAAAGGCAGAGGGACCCAAAAAGCAAAACGCTTCGAACCCCTCAACCAAGGGCAACCCCGCCGGGTTGGCGCCATCCAAGAGCTAGGGGCTTAGCGCCCCAATAGCACCCGTGCCTGACCGGCAACCTGTGCCAGCATCGCGGGCGTGGGTATGCCGGCCATGCGGGCCCGGTCGACCATCGCCTTGAATGCACGCACGCGGACGGTGTTGGTTTGCAGCCAATCCTGTGCATCCTCAAGCGGCTTCTTGGCGGCACGGCGGCGTAGGAAATCCAAACGCATCGTTTGGAAATCGCGCGCCAGACCCGCAACCAGCAATCGCTCCCACGGGTCATGCGGATCAATCTGCATAGCCGCCCCTTGCGCCCAGCTGAGGCCAAGCGCATCGCCAAGCGTCGTGAACGCACGCGTCAGCGCAGTCACATCACCCTTTTGCGTCGACGACAATGCCGCGAGGCCAATAGCGCCATCCAACTGCGCCAATTCAACAAGCCGTTCGGCAATTTTGCGTGGCGCGCCATTTTCCATAAGCCGTGCGCCAAAACGCTCCGTCTGAAGCCGGACATCATTGGGCAACAACCCGTCAAGCGCGGCGGACAATTTCTGCACGACGGGGGCATATACGGCGGTGGCAGAACTGACGTCGCGGCCTTCATGCGCGTTGCGAATGATGTCCGCCATCTGTGCACGAATTTCAACGGCCGCTTGATTGAATAGCATCAACCGCGTTGCTTCCGGCATCGGTGTCGTATCGATGGCCTGCCACAGCGCTGGCAGATCATAGATGCGCTCGGCAATGGCAAAGGCCGCCGCAACATCACCAAGGCCGCAGCCTTCTTCCTCAGCCAGTTCAAACGGGTGAAGCATGCCAAGCCGGTTGATCATGCGGTTTGCCAATTTGGTTGCGATGATTTCCTTGCGCAACCGGTGCGACAGAATCGCGCTTTTATGGGCCTTAACCATCGCCTCTGGAAACGCCGCCAGCAGTTCGCTGTCCATTGAGGCATCTTGTGCCAAAGGTGCATCCTCAACACCGTCCTGCGCAGCCAGCTTTGCCGTCGACAGCAACACAGCCAATTCAGGCCGGGTCAGGCCGCGCCCCTCACTTGCGCGGCGGAACAGTTCTTCGTTCGGCGCGAGCCCCTCAACGGCACGGTCAAGCTTGCCAGATCCTTCGAAAATTTCAATGAGCCGGACATAGGCAGGCAAATCCCCCGCACCGCCGGTTTCCGCAATGGAAAGCGCGAGCGTTTGCAAACGATTGTCCTCAAGCACCAAATGCGCAACGGCATCGGTCATATCAGCGAGCAGCACGTTGCGCGCAGGTTCCTTCAACTTGCCGGCACGCATTTGCGCATTGAGCGCGATTTTGATGTTCACCTCATTATCCGAACAGTCCACGCCGGCGCTGTTGTCGATGAAGTCGGTGTTGATCCGGCCACCGCGCAATGCATACCCAATACGTCCAGCCTGCGTGACGCCAAGGTTGGCACCTTCGCCGATGACCATTGCTCGGACGTCCGCACCATTGACGCGGATCGCATCATTGCCCGGATCGCCAACATCCAAATGGCTTTCGCTTCGGTCCTTAATATAGGTTCCAATCCCGCCAAACCACATCAGCTGCACAGGCGCCTTCAATATCGCAGTCATCAGTGCAGATGGTTCAATCTCTTTCGCATCAATGCCCAATAATGTTCTGATTTCAGGTGAAATTTTGATAGATTTTTCGGTGCGAGCAAATACGCCACCACCCTTTGAAATCAGCTTGCTGTCATAATCGAGCCAGCTTGAACGCGGCAGATTGAACAAACGCTGACGTTCTTTCCAACTGACCGCTGGGTCGGGGTCAGGATCAAAAAAGATATGGCGGTGGTCGAATGCGGCAACGACTTTCAGTGTTTTCGAAAGCAGCATTCCGTTGCCAAAGACGTCGCCGGACATGTCACCGACGCCAGCAACCGTGACAGGTTCCTTTTGCACGTCGATACCCATTTCGGCGAAATGGCGCTGGACCGAAAGCCAACCACCCTTGGCGGTGATGCCCATAGCCTTATGGTCATATCCAACCGATCCGCCACTGGCAAAAGCATCGCCCAACCAGAAATTGCGCTCAAGCGCGATGGCGTTTGCGGTGTCGGAAAATGTCGCCGTTCCCTTGTCAGCAGCGACAACGAAATAGGGATCATCCCCGTCATGAATGACGACATTGTCGGGATGCACGATACGGTCGTTAACGATGTTGTCGGTTATCGACAGCAAGGTCCGGATGAATATTTTATAGGCTTCGGTGCCTTCGGCAAACCAGGCATCACGGTCGATGCGCATGTCGGGTAGCCGTTTGGGGTAAAAGCCACCCTTGGCACCTGTCGGCACGATCACAGCGTTTTTAACGCGCTGTGCCTTCATGAGGCCTAAAACTTCCGTGCGGAAATCGTCACGCCGGTCTGACCAGCGCAGACCGCCACGCGCCACGGGACCGGCGCGCAAGTGAATGCCTTCGACCCGCGGCGAATATACGAACACTTCGCGCCAAGGCAGCGGTGCAGGCAGGCCGGGGACTTTCGCGCAATCCAGCTTAAACGCAAGCGCTTCTGCGGCAGCAGCCGAAAAGGCGTTGGTGCGGACCGTGGCCAAGACGATCGCCAAGAACCGGCGCAATATGCGGTCTTCGTCGATGGCCGATACTGCGGCCAAGTCTGTGTTGATCAACTTCACATATTTGGTGATCTCTTTTTCGCGGTCACCGGAATGGGCCGGGTTATGCCGGACATCGAACAGGGCAATGATCGAACGTGTGACATTGGCGTTTTTGGCCAATGCCGACACCACAGTCGGCATGCCGTACGTCACGCCGGTTTGACGCAAATAGCGATACCATGCCCGCAGCCAGATGACCGACTGCGGATCAAGACCGCCGACCGTCACCAGCTGGTTAAAGACATCATTTTCAAAGCTGCCGTCCAAAACCTGGCTCAGCGCGCCTTCGATAATGTGCGGACGGTTCATCACCGTTGCCACATCACCGCCGCGCAGCGACAATCGGAAATCATGGATATAATTGCCGTCGCCCAATGCGCTGGGCAATTCTTCCAACACGTCGAAACCGAAATTCTCAAGCGCCGGAACAACATCGCTGAGTGGAAGCGCGCCGCCACCGCTGTAAATTTTGAGCCGAAGATTATCGCCGCCCATGAACAGCCGGGTGACTTTACTATGGTCGCGCTCCATATTGAGCAGGCCAACCATGTCACGCGCGGCTTCTTCGGTAGAATACGCGCTGCGATAATTGGCGGGGAAACCCGCGCCGTAACGCACGAGCATGGCGGCCGCGCGCTTTTCATCGGTCAGCAACGCAAGCGCCGCCTCCACCGCGGGTTCCCATCCGCGCACCATGAGCTCGACTTTGCCATCAAGCACGGCCTCGTCGACCTTTTGGTCGCGATCTGGAAGGTCGAGCGTGTAGCGCAGCAAGGCGACGCCGCCATCCTCCAAGCCAATCGTCCAGCCGAGCAAGCTACCGCCTGTGGCATCTATGAGCATATTCTGGATCTGCTTGCGAATGCCTGTCGAGACATCGTCGCGCGGCAACCAGACGAAGATGTACAAATGACGGCCAAGCGGCGACCGCAGCGCAATCAGCTTTGGACGTGGGCGATCCGTGAGCGACATCGCGGTCAGCGTAACGCGTTCCAGATCATCCAATTTTAGCGCAACCAAAAGATCGTGCGGTAGCGCCGTCAATGCATGCGCCATCGCCTTGCCCGCATGCCCCGAAGGGTCAAAGCCAAACCGGTCCATAAGCGCCGCCAGATGCGTTCTCAGCACAGGTATCGCCTCTGGGGTAGTTGCGAGTGCCGCGCTCGTCCAAAGCCCTGCAGTGACCGCTACGCCCGTAATGCGGTTGCCGGTTGTGACTGGAATGACGATCAGATCCAATTGGACGTTGCGGTGCACCTTCGACACCCGGTTGGATTTCAGCACCAGCGGTGCGACACCGCCGTCTTCAAACCATTTGATCGCAAGGCCAACGCTGTCCTCTGCAAGAACCGGTGCATCGGTCACGCGCGATAGACCAAGGCGGTCGGACCGCGTGCCATCGCGGCTGATCCGTTCGTGCGCCAGAACCGTCATGTTATTTTTGGAGAACCAACGAAGGAGCGCAGCGCCCTCACTTTCCGGCAGGCTGTCGGCGTCAGCCGACAGCGCCGCGAGCATATCGCGCCAGTCAGTCACCGCGCCGCGCACATCGGCCAAAACGGCGGCGAGGTGCATTTCAAGCTGCCGGCGTTCCCGCGCATCGACCCGCTCTGTCTCAAGATAGATAAATGATTCCCGGGCCTGACCGTCCACACGCTTCCGGCTGATGTCGGTGAGCGTCAGGGCATAATCGCGTGCGACACTCAACACGGGGTGGATGATGCGTTTGACGGATATGCCACTTGCGGCAACGGCGGCGGACACCGAATCCACCAAAAATGGCATGTCGTCGTTATTCAGCGCAATCCGCATCATCAAACGGCCGTGCGCATCGGCGAAACTATCAAGCGCGATGGCGGCAGTGCCAGCTTTACGATGGAGACCCGTTTCAATAGTGAACCGGGCGGCCTCTTCCGTTGTCTTGGCATCAAAACCTTCATTTTCGCCGGGCAGCGCGGTTTCAGCGAACGCCGAAATCATTGCCTTCAGCAGGCTTTTGTCGAGTTTTCCGGTAGTTTTAGCAATTTTGGCGGCCGCCATGAAATCATCTCCTGAGCCCGCAAGCATTTGGTTAAGTGCCATGTTCAACGACAAAATACGTTGTAATTTTATTACAAAGCTTATGACGCCCTTCGAGCGCTTAAACAAGTCACGTTTGTAACTTGTTGCGACAGCCCTTACTCCTGTGTAGCGTCGCCAAAAGTTGAAAATAGGAGAGGTTCTGCGTGGATAAACGGCTTACAGTGTGGATTTTGGTGGGGATGATCCTCGGCGTGGCCGTGGGTTACGCGGTCCATGTCAGTTTCGCGCAGGACAGTATGCAGTTCGAATATCTCACCAAGACGTTCAAACTGCTCTCGGATATTTTCCTTAATCTCATCAAGCTTTTGGTCGCGCCGCTGATCCTGTCGACCATCGTTGTCGGCATTGCCCATATGGGTGACAGCAGTGCGCTGGGAAGAATCGGTTTCCGGGCAATCACGTGGTTTATCGTCGCCAGCTTCATCTCGATTGGCCTTGGACTGTTGATGGTCAACCTGCTCCAGCCAGGCATTGGCGCACCGGTAGATACCATCACCAATGCCGCCGCCACGATTGGCGAGGTCAAGAAGCTCGACTTCTGGGATTTCATCCTGTCGATTTTCCCAAAAAATGCGTTCGAAGCGATGGCGACGAACAACATTTTGCAAATTTTGGTGTTCGCATTGTTCGCTGGTATCGCGTTGTCCGCTCTGGGCGAAAAAGGTGCGCCACTTGTTCGTGGTGCTGAAGCCCTTGCCGAAATGATGCTGCAAATCACACATTATGTGATGCGTTATGCGCCTGTTGCGGTGTTTGGCGCACTGGCTGCCGTGGTTTCCAAGAGCGGCCTAGCGATTTTGCTAACTTATCTTGAGCTCGTGGGTGAATTCTATCTGTCGCTCGCATTGTTGTGGACGATCCTTTTGTCGCTTGGCGCGATTTTCCTCGGCCGACGCATTTGGACCCTCATTCGTTACATCCGCGAACCGATGCTCATCGCATTCTCGACCGCGTCTAGCGAAGCGGCATTGCCGAAATTGTTTGAACAGCTTGATCGTTTCGGCGTCCCGCGCCGGATCTCGGGCTTCATGCTGCCATTGGGCTACAGCTTCAACCTTGATGGTTCGATGATGTATATGAGCTTCGCGACCATCTTCATCGCGCAAGCTTATGGTATCGATTTACCTATCGGAACGCAGATCCTGATCCTGCTGACGCTCATGATTTCATCAAAGGGCGTAGCGGCAGTGCCCCGCGCATCGTTGGTGGTCATTACCGGCACGCTGGCGATGTTTGACTTGCCTGTTGAAGGTGTCGCGCTGATCCTCGCGATTGACCAGTTCCTCGACATGGGCCGGACCGCAACCAACGTCGTGGGTAACGCCGTGGCGACGTCCGTCATTACCAAATGGGAAGGCATGCTTGAGGTGGAAGAGCCCGAGTTTGTCGAACCATTGCATGCGCCTGCACACACGGCCGCGCATGGCAAAGCCGGGCTGGACCTTGCCAGCGACATGGTGACTGACAAGCGAAAAACGAAGCTTTAAGCGGGGTGCTTGTGCCCCAGCAAGGTGCCTTTGGCGCCTTGGCTGTCGAGCGTGAAGTCCATATTATGATGCTCTTTGCGCCACCGGCGGGCGACCACACGCTCGCCGGGACGCGCGGCATCATCGAGCAGCACGCGGCCACCGGGACGCAAATGCGGAAATAGGCTCGCCGCCGCGCCGCGCACATGCGGATGAAGGGCCCATGGCGGCCCGTCGACGATCAGCAGATCGATTTCAGCCGGCACATCGCTCAATTGATACCAATGGCCCGGCCAGCCAGCCGGTGGCGGTCCTAAGGGCGCGTGACGGATGTCGACATCCATATTGTTGTCACGGATCCAATCCTGCGTCGTCGACGCAAAATCCCCGTGCTGGTCAAAGCTGACGATTTTTCCGCCGCCAAATAGCTGCAGTGCCCGCGCCGCGACAAAAGTCGATGCCCCGCAACCCAGCTCAACCACCTGTTGCGGGCGCATTTCTTCGATTGCAGAAACGATGTGCCACAAAAAATGCGTATCTGCTTTCCAGCTGCCCAAATTGGGCAACGCATCCAGCGGCAAATCGAGATAAGCGAGCAGGTCCGCCTTATCCTTTTTACGGCCACCATCGAGGCTGCGCAGCAACCATGGCCATTGAATGGCGCCATAAGCCATTACCATGACCCGGTCGCTCAACGACAATGTGAGATCAAGATCGTCGAGGGCCAAGAAAGCCGTGGTTTCACGCGTGGTCATATGGTCCTCCAATGACGCTGTGCCGCCAACAGTCAATCACGCATTTTTCAGACTGCCCGATTTTCCGCACCCTTTGCGATGTTGGGACAATCGATTGTCAAAATCATTGTTTTACGGATGCTTTACAATCTCGAAAATAGTTGAATAACTGCGCATTGGAGAAGGAGAAACGGAATGAATGATCGAACGGCTGTGCGCAGCGGTGGGTTGGCGATCACCAACCCCAAGATAATGCTGTTCGCGCTTCTGCTCGTATACATTCTGAACTTTCTAGATCGCCAGATTGTCAATATTCTGGCCGAACCTATCAAGGGCGAGCTTGGGCTGAGCGACACACAGCTCGGCTTGCTGGCTGGCCCTGCTTTCGCCGTGTTTTATGCCGTGCTCGGCATACCAATCGCCCGCTATGCGGATAACGCAAAGACCAATCGGGTTTGGCTGATTTCAATCTGTCTCGCGATTTGGTCCGCTATGACCGCGATATGCGGGGTTGCCCAAAACTTCGTTCAACTCGCGCTTGCGCGCATTGGTGTGGGTGTCGGCGAAGCCGGATGCACGCCTGCTGCGCACTCGCTGATCGCAGACAGCGTGCCACCCGAAAAACGGTCGTCGGCCATCGCCTTTTTCGGTCTTGGTATCCCAATTGGTGGACTGCTTGGCCTCATCATTGGCGGGATCGTCAACGACCAATATGGCTGGCGCATTGCGCTCATGCTGGTTGGTACGCCGGGATTGTTGCTGGCGTTTCTACTGCCATTGATCATCCGCGATCCACGGCGATGCGCCGATAGCGCACATTTCAACACCGCGGATTCGCCCATTAAGGCAAAGCTGTCGATTAAAGATGCGGTGCGTGAGGTGTTTGCATCCAAGGCCTATTTGTACGTCTTTATCGCGGCATCGTTCACCGCCTTCCTCAGCTACGGCAAGGGTCTGTGGACGATCAGCTTCTTCATCCGTTCCCACGGCCTATCAACGACCGAGGCGGGGCTTGCTATGGCGGTCGCGCTTGGCATTTCCGGTATCATCGGCACATGGCTTGGCGGGAAAATGGCCGATGTTTTTGGCAAGCGTGACAAGCGGCATATTTTGACCCTGCCTGCCATCGGCATGGCGATTGCCGCACCGATTTTGTTTGCCGGTTATTGGGCCGAAGATTGGCGGATTGCCGTCGCCCTGCTCATTCTGCCGACCATATTGAATTCGGCTTATTACGGCCCTGCTTATGGATGCGTCCAAGGCCTTGTCCGGCCAGAGGCGCGCGCCATTGCCGCATCGCTTGTCGTCTTTGGACAAAATCTCATCGGGCTTGGCATGGGCCCATTGCTGTTCGGCATGCTGTCCGATTGGCTGCAACCCATGGCCGGCGATGAAAGCGTCCGCTGGGTGCTGTATGGTGCAGCCTGGCTTGGGCTGATCCCCGCTTTCTTCTTCTGGCGCGCTAGCTTGCGGCTGAACGCAGAGTTGAAAAGCGGTTAGTCCGCAAACGGATCGCGGACCAAGATCGTGTCTTCACGCTGTGGAGATGTCGATACCAAGGCAACGGGCGTTTCGATCAGTTCCTGAACGCGGGTGATATATTTAATCGCCTGTGCAGGAAGGTCAGCCCAGCTGCGCGCGCCGGCGGTCGTTTCCTGCCAACCGGGCATTTCTTCGTAAATCGGCTCGACTGCGGCTTGTTCTGCGGCGTGCGCGGGCAGATAATCATATACCTTGCCGTTCAGGCGGTAGCCCGTGCAGATTTTGATCGTGTCGAAACCGTCCAAGACATCCAACTTCGTCAGCGCAATTCCCGTGACACCGGACACCGCACAGCTTTGACGCACGATTACGGCATCGAACCAGCCACAACGGCGTTTTCTGCCGGTCACGGTTCCAAATTCATGACCACGTTCGCCCAGTCGCTGGCCCGTTTCATCTTCCAACTCGGTGGGGAAAGGCCCCGAACCAACGCGTGTGGTATATGCCTTCACAATACCAAGGACAAAACCAGCCGCACTTGGGCCAAGACCCGAGCCAGCCGCGGCGGTGCCCGAAACCGTGTTCGACGATGTCACAAATGGATAGGTGCCATGGTCGACATCCAGCAAAACGCCCTGCGCGCCTTCAAACAATATCCGCGCGCCTGCCTTGCGTACTTGGTTCAACCGTTTCCACACTGGCTGCGCATATTCGAGAACGAATGGCGCAATTTCCTTCAGGTCAGCGATCAGGCGGGCACGGTCTACGGGCGGTTCGCCAAAGCCGGCGCGCAGCGCATCATGGTGCGCGCACAAACGGTCCAATTGCGCATCAAGCGCATCCAAATGTGCAAGATCGCACACGCGAATGGCGCGGCGGCCGACCTTATCTTCATAAGCAGGGCCAATACCGCGACCCGTCGTGCCAATCTTGCCCGAACCGGCAGCGGCTTCACGCAAGCCATCCAAATCACGATGAATGGGCAGAATCAGTGCGCAATTGTCGGCAAGCGCGAAGTTTTCTGTTGTAATTGAAACGCCCTGCCCGCGCAGCTTCGTCATTTCGTCGCGCAACGCCCATGGGTCCAGAACAACGCCGTTTCCGATAATCGACAGCGTGCCCGTCACGATACCCGACGGCAGCAGCGACAATTTATATACATTTTCGCCGACCACCAATGTGTGGCCTGCATTATGTCCGCCCTGAAACCGGACCACTGCATCGGCGCGTTCCGCCAACCAGTCGACAATCTTACCTTTTCCCTCGTCGCCCCATTGAGCGCCAATTACGGTTACATTTGCCATCAGATATTCCCTGTCAAAGCCAGATAGCTCTGGGGCCTTTTTCTGCGCAGGAGCTTTTTCCTGCGAAGGGATTCGCCATGTGCTCCGTTATGATTATGATGGCGCTGCGTCCACCCTAAAGCAACGTGCTGGACGATTTCAGACGATAACCGCCTGCCCGTTTGCCCATATATGGGTGCAGCCCAGCACGGCGGCGCTGTCATTCTCGTCCAACGCAGCAACGGTAACCCAACCTTCGCTACGCAATTTCGCCCCGGTGGCAGCATCCGTCCCGAGCGGCAGGAACAAGCGCTGCACATTGCTTTCTTCGGCCAAGTCAATCAACGGATCGGGATAAAGCGAGAATCCAGTTGCGGCTTCAGATGGGCCATCCGCGCGGTCGATATAATAAGTGCCACCACGGCCGAGCGCCGCGCTATAGCCTTTGGCGAAGATCGTAAAACCGAACCAGCTTTGATATTCAAAGCCATGTCGTTCGGTTGGATCAAGCGTCACATTGGCGCGACCCGCGACCGTTGCGGCGATGCTTTCCAGCGCCTCGATTCGCGACGCAAGTGCGCCACCAGCATCAATCGCACGCAATTTTTCAACCGCCGCATCAAATGGACCTGTCGCCGCGAGCAATGGCAGATAGGCATCCGCGCCCAACACGCTAAGGCCGCCAGCATCCTTCATATCGAGTTCGGAGCGCACGGCATCGATTTTATCGGGAGCCAAAGGCAACGCTTTTTCAGCAAGCCGTTCGACCAAGTCAGGAAGCGTAAAATCAATGGTGATGTCTTTAACGCCCGCTGCCTCAAGCGCATTGATCGCGACGCCAACAATTTCGCACGCCGCAGCAACGCTGTCATTGCCGATCAATTCCGCGCCCAGCTGCGTCAATTCACGCTCTGGACGCAGTTGCTTTGCCTTCAGGCGCAGGACCTGACCATGATAGCACAAGCGCAGCGGCCGGGACGATTCCTGCATCCGGGTTGTCGCAATACGCCCGACCTGAACGGTTATATCGCCACGTAAGGCGAGCGTGTGTCCGGAAACAGGATCGGTAAAACGCAAATGCTGATTACGCGCCGCGCCGCCACTGCGTTCGGCAAGCGCGCTTTCAAACTCGGCGATGGCTGGCGCCACTCTGGCATAGCCATAGCTTGTCAGCACATCGATCATGGCACGCGACACCCGCGCCGCAACCTCCGCTTGGGGAGGAAGTCGGTCACGGAAGCCTTCAGGCAGCAAGTCGGGCGGAATCTTCATGCGCGTTCTTTACGCGAAAAGTTCTGGCGGGGAAGCCCCGCTTAGAACTTAAGCGCCTTTACTGTCTTTACGCCCGGAAGCGACGCCAATTGCTTAAGAACAGCCTCTGGAATAGCGGCATCCATCGACAACAGCAAAACCGCCTCGCCGCCTGCACTGCGGCGGCCCAAATGGAAGGTGCCGATATTCAATCCAGCTTCACCCAATGCCGTACCGACACGGCCAATGAAACCCGGTGCATCTTCGTTGACGATGTACAGCATGCTGCCTTCAAGCTCAGCTTCAAGGCTGATGCCGAAAATCTCGACAAGCCGCGCTTCGCTGTTGGCGAACAATGTGCCTGCAACCGAACGTTGGCCTTGCGCGGTGTTCACCGTGACACGCACCAATGTGTGATAGGCACCCGCCTTGTCATGGCGGACTTCACGGATATCAAATCCGCGCTCTTTTGCCAAAAACGGTGCGTTGACCATGTTCACCGCGTCCGAAAAACGCCGCATAAAACCGGATAGAACGGCTGCGGTAATTGGTTTGATATTCAATTCGGCCGCAGCGCCCTCAACCTCAATCGCGATATTATCCAGATTATCGTGCGCAAGCTGGCCAACCAGCGAACCCAGCTTTTGCGCCAAGGTCATATATGGCTTTAACTTGGGCGCTTCTTCGGCGGACAGGCTTGGCATGTTGAGCGCATTGGTCACGCCGCCATTGACGAGATAATCTGCCATCTGTTCCGCAACTTGCAGTGCAACATTGACCTGTGCTTCGTTGGTTGATGCACCCAAATGCGGGGTGCAGATGAAGTTTGGCGTGCCAAACAATGGTGATTCCTTCGCAGGCTCCGTTGCGAACACGTCTAATGCAGCGCCGCCAACTTGGCCGCTGTCCAACGCTTCCTTCAACGCGGCTTCATCAACCAGACCGCCGCGCGCGCAGTTGATGATGCGTACACCCTTTTTGGTTTTCGCCAGATTTTCTTTGGACAGGATATTGCGCGTCTGATCGGTCAGCGGCGTGTGCAAGGTGATGAAATCAGCCTTGGCCAGCAACGTGTCCAAGTCCGCTTTTTCCACGCCCATTTCAATGGCGCGTTCCGCCGTCAGGAACGGGTCAAACGCAACGACCTTCATACGCAGGCCCAGCGCGCGGCTTGCGACGATGGAACCGATGTTCCCTGCGCCGATCAGGCCAAGCGTTTTGCCGGTAACTTCAATGCCCATGAAGCCGTTTTTCGGCCAGAGGCCAGCCTGTGTCTGCGCATTTGCTTCTGGCAATTGGCGCGCCAATGCGAACATCAATGCAATCGCATGTTCAGCAGTGGTAATCGAATTACCGAACGGCGTGTTCATAACGACAACGCCCTTTGCCGAAGCGTTCGGGATATCCACATTGTCGACGCCGATACCGGCACGGCCAATCACCTTAAGGTTGGTGGCGGCGTCGAGGATGGCCTTCGTGACCTTGGTTGAGCTGCGAATGGCAAGGCCATCATAATCGCCGATGATGGCGGCGAGCTCTTCAGGGCTTTTGTCGGTAATGACATCAACGTCACAGCCGCGTTCAGCGAAAATCTTCGCGGCGTTGGGATCCATTTTGTCGGAAATAAGTACGCGTGGTTTAGTCATGTTGAAATTCCTATATGTCTTTCGTCTTCATCCCGACTGATCGGGGATCGATGGACTGAAATGTCGGCTTGCGCGGGTGTGTGCGTTCACCAGTCCCGCATGCGCGGGAATGGCACGGGTGAGATTTAAGCTTTGGCTTTCTTATAAGCCCAATCGAGCCAAGGGCCGAGCGCTTCAATATCTGCGGTGTCGACAGTGGCGCCGCACCAAATACGAAGCCCCGCAGGGGCATCGCGATATCCGGCGATGTCATAAGCCGCATCTTCCGCCTCAAGCAGCGAAGCCATTTTCTTGATCATGGCTTCGTCAGCGCCCTCAACTGTCAGGCACACCGACGTCGTTGACCGAATTGCAGGGTCAGCGGCAAGAAAGCCGAGATAGTCACGTGCCTCAACGATTTTTGCGAGCGCAGCGGCATTGGCATTGCTGCGGCCCATAAGGCCCTGCAAACCGCCAACGGTCTTCGCCCATTCAAGCGCAAAGATCACATCTTCGACCGCAAGCATCGATGGCGTGTTAATCGTCTCGCCCTTGAAGATGCCTTCGGCGAGTGCGCCTTTCGACATCAAGCGGAAAACTTTTGGAAGCGGCCAAGCAGGGGTGTAATTTTCAAGCCGTTCAACAGCGCGCGGTCCGAGAATGAGTACGCCATGCGCACCTTCGCCGCCGAGCACTTTTTGCCAGCTAAACGTTGTGACATCCAGCTTGTCCCAAGGCATATCATAGGCAAACACGGCCGACGTCGCATCATTGAAGGTCAGGCCTTCACGGTCATCGGCAATCCAGTCGCCATTTGGAACGCGCGCACCTGAAGTGGTGCCGTTCCATGTGAAAACCACGTCGTTAGAAAAATCTACCGCGCTCAGATCAGGAATTTCGCCATATGGCGCGTTCATGACGGTCGCATTCAGCTTGAGCTGCTTGTTGACGTCTGTGACCCAGCCCTCACCAAAGCTTTCCCACGCCATCATCGTGACAGGGCGCGCGCCAAGCATGGTCCACATCGCCATTTCGATTGCGCCGGTATCCGAACCGGGGACAATGCCAATGCGATGCGTGTCAGGGACCTGAAGCACTTCGCGCATCAGATCGATCGCCAGTTGAAGGCGCGATTTACCGATTTTCGCACGATGCGAACGGCCAAGCGATTCGGTTTGAAGTTTTTCGGGACTCCAGCCTGGCGGTTTCGCGCAGGGACCAGAGGAAAAATATGGACGCGCCGGTTTAACGGCGGGGGGTACTATAGTCATGTAAGCTTCTCCTTGCAGAGAGCAGCGCGGCGTTGGGACCGCGTGGCCCGGAGCCGCGTTTAAGCGCAGCCCCGGCTTTGTCAATGACTATCGCAAAATGTGATCAGTATCCGGCCTTACGAAACAAAACTTCGCCGCGGCGACCAACGTATAGTTTCTCCAGCGTTACAGGGTGGAAATAGGCTTCGACACGGTCGCCTTCTGGCGTTGTGCCGTACACTTCATAACAACCGCCATCGACCTTTGCCTTGCGGACGGTCCAGCCTTCCTTGGTAAGTTTATCGGTAAGTGCCTGCTGGCTTTTCCAACCTGAAACCGGTCCTGCCTTACATGTGATAACGCCGGTTGCCGATGCAGGCACCGATGCAAAAGCAATTGCGGTCGCTGCGGCGAGTGAAAGTGAAGTCAATAAACGCATATTCATGCTCCTTTAAATGCAGATTTACGGGGAAGAAAAAAGCGGGCCGCCACGAGCAACGCCAATGGGGCGAAATGAACGAGCGCAGGGCCTAGATTATTGTGGATGAATATCCAGTGTACCAGAACAAGCAAGGCAGCGGGATATACAAGGCGTTGCAGCCGCTTCCATCCCGCTTTCAGCGCGCGCATCGATGCATCATTACTCGTCAGCGCGAGCGGGACAAATAACAGCATGGCCGCCCAGCCCGTCCAGATACCCAGCGCCAGAAACTCGGCAATGATGTCGTCGATATTGCCCATATCGATGAGGTAGAAAGCCAGATGGAGCAGCGCATAAGCGAACGCCGCGACACCCAGCGCACGGCGGCGCTGGATCAACCAGCTGAGCCACGGGCGTGGCCCCAGCAATGATAGCAGCGGACTTAAAATCATCGCGACAATCATAAAACGCGCAGACCATTCACCCGTTGGATGCAGCATATCCATCGCGATGCGGTCACCCGCATAGAAACTGCGCATCATCAATATCGCTGGCAAAGACAGCAAGATCCAAAACACCGGCTTCTTATTAAGAATGATTCGCAACATGCATTCGCGATAATCGCGCCAGCCACGGTGCGCAACGCGGAAATTGAATCAATATCCACGCCTTTGCCGCCATACGGCTTCCATTTGTTCGATTTGGGGCTGCACCCCGCTTAGATTTCGCTATTACATCGTACATGGCCGTCGTCACTGCTCCAAGAATTCTGCTTGTCGCGAGCGCGCTATTGTTGGCGTCTTGTAGCGCGCGTGAGGCCCCGAAAACGCAACGCACGGGTGCAAACGCCACAACGGAAAATACGCGGCAGTGCATGGCAAGTTTGAAAAAAAAGTCAGTCCGCTTTGCCGGCTTGCCCAACAAAAGCTTTGACGGCGGGTGCCGCACGATCGACACGATCAAGCTCATGGATTTCGGAACGGCAACAACCAATTTGGGGGCGATGACGTGCCCGCTGGCCGCCAACTTTACCGATTGGGCACGCTACGCCGTTCGCCCCGCCGCCAAGCAGTATTTGGGCGCTGACGTCGTCCGCATCGAGACAATGGGCACATTCAATTGCCGGAACATCTATGGGATGCGTTCCGGCAAATTATCCGAACATGCCTTTGCCAATGCCGTTGATGTGTCCGCGTTCGTTTTACGCGATGGCCGCCGCGTGTCCGTGCTCACAGGCTGGAACGGATCCAGCGAAGAACGCGCTTTCCTGCGCCGCCTACACCAGTCTGCCTGCAAACGGTTCGGCACTGTGCTTGGCCCCGATTATAACGCTGCGCATGCAAACCATTTCCATTTGGACATGGCCCGATCCATGCGCAACGGGACATCCTTTTGCCGATGAGGGGCTTTTGCCGATGAGGGGTGGCAGAACACGCACTTGCATCCTATATGCAGGGTAATGACAGACACAAAAATTAACGATCGCCGCTTCTACAAAGCACAACAAGAAGCCGACTTTGCTGAACAGCAACTCTCCACACCGCAAACGCAAAGCAAGTCTTACCGGCTTGCATTTCAGGACACCGACTTCCTGTTGCGTGAGGATTTACGCCCCGTCCGTTTCCAACTGGAACTGCTCAAAACCGAAATGCTGCTGGACGAGGCCAACATCGGATCCATGTTGGTCATCTACGGCTCCGCGCGCATTCCCGAACCCGATGCTGCAGATGCCTTAATCGCGGCCGCAACCGACGAGCGGTCGAAAATCATTGCCGAGCGCATGAAGGAAAAGGCGCGTTTCTACGACGAATCCCGCCATCTTGCGCAGCTAGCGGGACAGGCCAATGTGACGGATGAAGAAGGTCGACGCCACTTCGTCGTATGTTCGGGCGGTGGCCCATCAATCATGGAAGCCGCCAACCGGGGCGCGCATGACGTTGGCGCGGAATCCGTTGGCCTAAATATTGTGCTGCCGCATGAGCAGGCGCCAAATCTGTTTGTGACGCCGCGATTGAGTTTCCAGTTCCACTATTTCGCGTTGCGCAAAATGCACTTCTTGCTGCGCGCACGTGCCGTTGCGGTGTTCCCCGGTGGCTTTGGAACGTTCGACGAATTTTTCGAACTGCTCACGCTTGTCCAAACCGGCAAGATCAAAAAGATGCCGATCCTGCTCTTTGGTCGCGCATTCTGGAACCGTGTTGTGAATTTTGAGGAGCTTATGCTCGAGGGCGTCATCAGCCCACGTGATCTGGAACTCTTCCAGTTTGTAGAAACCGCAGAAGAAGCATGGAATGCTATCTGCGATTTCTACGAAGTCTCAAACTAATTTGATGTAATTACTTTGCAGCAGGTGCCGCTGGTGCCGGCGCCGCGGCATCAGCCGCTGGCGCAGCAGCTGCTTCACCGGTTGCTGCATCAGCCGCAGGTGCTGCGGCGTCGGCTGCTGGTGGCGTTGGCAACGGCAGGTTTGAACCCTGCGCATTGAGATACGCGATCAAATTTGCGCGTTCTTCGGGGTTACCCAAGCCAGCAAAAGTCATCTTCGTGCCCGGCGCATATTTCTTAGGGTTGGCAAGCCACTTGTCCATGCCTTCGAAGTCCCAGTTGCCCGGAACGCTTTTCAGTGCATCCGAATAGGAAAAGCCTGCCACATGGCCGTGCGGTTTACCCATCGCAGCCCACAGATTTGGGCCAATTCCATTTGGTCCACCTTGCGCAATGGTGTGGCAAGCTGCGCATTTTTTGAAAACCGCTTCGCCCTTTGCAACATCAGCAGTGGCAAGCAATGTTGCAATCGGCACAGCCGCAGCACCACCAGCTTCGCCGCCAGCTTCCGCTGCAACTGCAAAACCTTCTTTTTCAGGCGCTTCACCGTGGAAGTACATGCCCGATACGATACTTAGTCCGAGCGCGACGATGCCGCCTGCCAAAACCCAGCCTGCAATTGTGTTACTACGATCATCCATTGGTTATCAGCCCTGAAATGCGGTTTTAAGCCGGCGTCGGTCTGACAGCCGGATTCACAAGCCCCTCTAATAGTGTCAGTAAGGCCGTGCAAGTGTCCAATTCCAGACTTGCCGGATAAGTTTGGCTATCCTATCGCGATGGCCATATGAACAGTTACCCCGCACCCGCACTCGCACTTGTCAGAACCATGGCTTTAGCTGCGCATGAACAGCCTGCAAAAGCGATTGCCTTTCAAGGTGCGCCCGGCGCGAATTCCCATCTTGCCGCGTTGGAATATGATGCGGATTGCTTGCCCCTGCCCTGTTTCTCGTTCGAAGATGCCATTGACGCCGTGAAAGACGGGTCTGCGACCAGGGCGATTATTCCGATTGAAAATTCACTGCATGGCCGCGTGGCGGACATCCATTTTCTTCTGCCGGAATCTGGCCTCAGCATCATCGCCGAGCATTTCATGCCGATCCGCCACTGCCTGATGGCGAAATCCGCCGAGGCGGAATTGAAAACAGCCATGAGCCACCCGCAGGCACTTGGCCAATGCCGCCATTATCTGCGTTCGCATGGCATCATTCCCGTTGCTTATGCAGACACCGCGGCAGCGGCGGCTTTTGTTGCGGCCAATGATGACGCTTCCGCTGCTGCCATAGCGCCGCCAATCGCCGCTGAGCTATATGGCCTTGTCCCGATCAACGACGGTGTTCAGGATGATGCGAGCAATACGACGCGATTTGTCGTGTTGTCGCGTGAACCCGTTAGCAACACCGGGGCGACGGGCACATTAATGACGACGCTGATCTTTGAAGTGAAGAACGTCCCTGCAGCTTTATACAAGGCGATGGGCGGTTTTGCGACCAATGGCGTCAATATGACGAAGCTAGAAAGCTATCAAAACGGCGCAAGCTTTGCCGCGACCGAATTCTTCGCGGATATCGAAGGCGCGCCGGGTGACCCCGCCGTCGACCGCGCGCTGGATGAGCTGCGCTTTCATTGCAACTCGGTCCGCTTGCTCGGTACATATGTGCAAACCCGCAATCGCGGCTGAACGGGCCTAACTGGCTAGCCCTTGTTGCCGTCACTTTTGAGCAAGAAGAAGACGACAAAAGCTGAAAGGCACAGGGCGGCGGCGCCTTAGTGCGCCGCACCCCAGCTTGGCCCTGTCCCGATTTCGATACCGAGCGGAACGGTGAGCCTTACCAAGGGTTCGGCCGCGCCTGCCATGATAGCCCGGATGACATCGCTTGCCGCGGCGACATCCGCCTCTGGCAGTTCGAACACGAGTTCGTCGTGCACCTGCAGCAACATCTTCACATGGCCTAAACCAGCGGCTTTCAACGCCGGCCCCATTTGTACCATCGCGCGCTTGATGATGTCAGCACTTGTCCCCTGAATCGGCGCGTTGATGGCAGCGCGTTCACTGCCCTGCCGTTCTGCCTGATTGGGCGACGATATGCGCGGAAACCATGTTTTCCGGCCGAACAAGGTCGTCGAATGCCCGCATTCGCGGACCGTGGCCATGGTTTCCTGAATATAATTTGAAATGCCGGGGAAGCGTTTGAAGTAGGCGTCGATAAGCGCCTGCGCTTCTTCAGGGGTGGATTCCAAGCGCTTTGAAAGACCCCAGCGGGAAATGCCGTACAGGATCGAAAAGTTGATGGTCTTGGCCCGGCCACGCGTGTCGCGGTTTACCTCGCCGAACAGCTCCAATGCCGTGCGAGCATGAATGTCTTCGCCCTTTTCAAAGGCATCGCGCAGTGGCTCTACGTCTGCAAAATGCGCGGCAAGCCGAAGCTCGATTTGGCTATAGTCAGCGGACAGAATCACATTGCCGGGTTCGGCGACAAAAGCATCCCGGATCTGGCGACCGGTTTCGGTACGAATGGGGATATTTTGCAAGTTCGGGTCGGTCGATGACAGCCGCCCCGTTTGCGCGCCAACCAGGCTATAGCTTGTGTGCACACGGCCGGTTTTCGGATCAATCTGCTGTTGCAGGCTGTCGGTATAGGTTGATTTCAGCTTCGCCAATTGCCGCCAATCGAGAACCTTGCGCGCGATGTCGATGCCCTGCCCCGCCAGATCTTCCAGCACGGTGACATCAGTCGAATATTGCCCCGACTTACCCTTTTTACCGCCCTTATAGCCCATTTTTCCAAACAGGATTTCGCCAAGCTGCTGCGGGCTACCGATCGTAAACGGCTGTCCGGCGAGGCTATGAATTTCCCTTTCGAGCCGTTCCATTTGCGCGGCAAATTCGGATGATAACCGCGCCAGCACCGTCCGGTCGACTTTAATGCCTAAGCATTCCATCTGCGACAGGACGGGCACGAGCGGGCGGTCCACCAATTCATAGACGCTGGTCGCCTTTTCAGGGCTCATCCGTAACTTTAGATGATGCCACAACCGCAGGGTTACATCGGCATCTTCCGCCGCGTAACAGGTCGCGTCCGACAGCGGGACGGCGGCAAAACCAATCTGGCTTTTGCCCGTTCCGGTGACGCTTTTATAAGAGATGCATTCATGCCCCAAATGCGTTTTGGCGAGCTCGTCCATGCCATGCAACTGACGGCCTGCATCCAAGGCAAAGCTCATAACCATCGTGTCATCATAGGGCGCTATGCGCACATCATGCCGCGCCAACACCGACATGTCATATTTCAGATTCTGGCCAATTTTTAGCACGCTTGGATCGCTGAGCAGTGGACGCAACCGTTCCAACGCGACGTCCAATGCTATCTGAACCGGTTTTTCCGCGAACATATCGGTGCCGCCATGTGCCAATGGGACATAACATGCCTCCCCCGGTGCGACCGCTAGGCTGAAACCAACAAGATTGGCGCTCGCTGCTTGCAAACTGTCTGTTTCGGTGTCGAAACCCAACGTCCCTGTTTCACGGGCGCGGGATATCCAATGGTCCAGCCGATCAACATCCGTTACGCATTCATAAGTCGACACATCAATTTTGGGCATGGCGGGCGGCAACGCGGCTGTCCCCGCTGTCGGCGCGGACACGGGGCCATCGCCCTTGCTTGCGGCCTTGGGGTTGCCGGCAATCGCTTTATTGGCGGCAGCGGTATTTGCGACATGGCCGATGCGTTTCAAAAGCGAGTTGAACCCATGATGCTCCAAAAACGCAACGAGTGGTTCTTCGGGAATCGTTCCCAACGTCATGTCTTCAATCGCGATGGGCAGCGGGCAATCTTCTTTTAAAGTCACCAGCACTTTCGACAGACGCGCCTTTTCCGCATGCTCAATCAAATTATCGCGCATTTTGGAGGGCTTCATCGAAGGCGCGGCGGCCAAGACGCTTTCGAGGTCACCAAATTCCTGAATAAGCTTTGTCGCCGTCTTTGGGCCGACGCCGGGGACGCCCGGAACATTGTCGACGCTATCGCCCATCAGCGCCAGCACATCGCCAACCCGTTCAGGCTCGACACCAAATTTTTCGTATACTTCCTCGGCGCGGATGCGTTCGTTTTTCATCGTGTCGAACATGTCGATGCACGGTTCCACCAACTGCATCAGGTCCTTGTCGCTGCTGACGATGGTCACATGCCAGCCGGCGGCGGAGGCAGCGCGCGCATAGCTTGCGATCATGTCATCGGCCTCGACATCATCCTCTTCCACCAGCGGCAAAGAAAACGCCCGTGTCGCATCCCGGATCATCGGGAATTGTGGTCTTAAATCCTCCGGTGGGTCGGGCCTGTGCGCCTTATATTGGTCATAGATCCGGTTTCGGAATGACTGGCTCGATTTATCGAGGACAACAGCCATATGCGTTGGACCGTCTGCTTGATTGAGGTCGTCCGCCAGTTTCCACAGCATGGTCGTATAACCATATACCGCACCGACCGGCTCGCCATGTTTATTGGTGAGCGGGGGCAGCCGGTGATAGGCCCGGAAAATATAGGCGGAGCCATCGACGAGATAGAGATGCTTTTGGTCTGACATGGCCGAGCGATAGCAGCCCGTTTTGGCCAAGTCTTTTCCTAATTTGCAGCGGAGGTGTCGCTACCCATATTGCAGGCCATCGCGGTGGAACTACGCGCGCGACTTGCGCCACAAAAGAAGACCGCTGGCGATAATGATCGCGGACCCGGCAAGCGATGTCATGTCTGGCCAATCGCCAAAAACCAATATGCCAAGCGCGAGTGCCATCAACAACTGGACATATGTCATCGGCGCGATGTCCGCGGCCGACGCACGGGTCGTTGCCATAAAAATTAGCCAGTGCGCAAAGCTAGCGGTGACCGCAACGACGGCACAGCGCGCCACGATGGTCCAGTCCGGCATACCTATATGCAATATCGGAACGCCCGAAAAATGACCCAGAATCGCTGCGGTCAAGATGAATGGCACCGCAAGCGACGCGACCAGAAATTGCATCAAAATCGGTGTCCCTGCCCCAGCGACGGCGCGATTACCAATCATCAAAAGCGCCATCGACATGGCCGCTGCAAGCGGTAACAAAGCAACCCAACCCAGTTCCGCAACATTGGGCCGCATGATGAGAAGAACCCCGCCGAACGCAATAAATGTGGCCATCCATTTGGTCGCATTCGTCCGTTCGTGCAGAAAAATGGCACTCAAAACCGCCGTGATCATCGGGCTTGTAAAACCAATTGCCGTAGCCTCAGCCAAGGGCATAACGAAGATAGATAAAAAGAAACAGATGGTTGCCATGGCCACTGCAAACCCGCGCAGAATCTGAACTTTGGGCATGGGCAAAGCAAATCCCTGCCTGCCTTCCTTAAGGTACAGCAATGTGCCCAAGCCCAGCGCACCGATCGAATAGCGCAGCGCCGCCACAGCAGTACCGGGCCAGGCACCGGCAATCGATTTGATGACCGCATCGCCCAAAGACAACAGAGCAAAGCCGCAAACGGCATATAAAAGACCCGATCGGGCCGACGATGCAGGCACTGGATTTCCCTCGATTACCATGCCCCCCTTAAAAGTGTTTGCCGGGAATGCAAAGCGGCAGAAATCTTTGTCGGGCAACCCAAGAAAAGCAAACTGTTACCGATTTATTTACCATTTGTCGGTAGCCAGAAATCCTTAGTCCATAGAAGATCGGAGCGGGATAACGTGAGCGCATTTGGGAAAAAGCCGGGTTTGTCTTTAGGGCGCTCATCATTTGGCGTGGCGCGCCCCATGACCGGCAGTGGACCCTCAATTGCGCAACAGCCAGATGACGCGCCAACAACGGGCGGTGGCGAACAATTTCCTCCTATTGAAACGGCAAACTTACCCGGCGGCAGTAACGGCGGTCCACAGACCCCCATGCAGGAAGCGATGTCGCGCCTGTCAGACCGTGCAAACAACGCGGCACCAGTCGATGAAGGTCCCCAAGGCTTTGAAGCGTCGGTACACAAAATCAAAGAACAGGTTCTCCCGCGCCTTTTGGAGCGTGTGGACCCCGAAGCGGCGGCATCGCTGAATAAAGAAGAGCTGACCGAAGAATTCCGCCCGATCATTCTTGAAGTGCTGGCCGAACTCAAGCTGACGCTTAACCGCCGCGAACAATTTGCTTTGGAAAAAGTACTCGTCGACGAACTGCTCGGCTTTGGTCCGCTTGAAGAGCTGCTGAGCGATCCGGACATTACCGATATCATGGTCAATGGCCCGTTGCAGACCTATATCGAAAAAAAGGGAAAGCTGCAGATTGCGCCGATCCAGTTTCGTGACGAAGAGCATCTGTTCCAGATCGCGCAGCGCATCGTGAACCAAGTCGGTCGCCGCGTTGACCAAACGACGCCTTTGGCCGATGCCCGATTGAAAGACGGTAGCCGCGTGAACGTGATTGTTCCCCCACTATCGCTGCGCGGCACCGCCATCTCAATTCGTAAATTTTCCGAAAAACCAATCACAATCGACATGTTGAAGGGCTATGGTTCGATGAGCGAACCTATGGCAACGGCATTAAAGATCGCTGGCGCAAGCCGGATGAATATCGTCATTTCGGGCGGTACGGGTTCAGGAAAAACGACAATGCTGAACGCTTTGTCGAAAATGATTGACCCCGGCGAGCGCGTTTTGACGATTGAAGATGCCGCCGAACTTCGGCTGCAACAGCCGCATTGGCTCCCGCTTGAAACGCGCCCTCCGAACTTGGAAGGCGATGGCGCTATCACCATCGGTGACCTTGTGAAGAACGCACTGCGTATGCGCCCTGACCGGATCATCTTGGGCGAAATTCGTGGTGCGGAGTGTTTCGACCTCCTCGCCGCAATGAACACCGGTCATGATGGATCCATGTGTACGCTCCACGCCAACAACCCGCGCGAGTGCTTGGGTCGTATGGAAAATATGATCATGATGGGCGACATCAAAATACCCAAGGAAGCCATTTCCCGGCAAATTGCGGAATCTGTCGACCTCATCGTTCAGGTAAAGCGCCTGCGTGATGGTTCACGTCGCACCACCCAGATTACGGAAGTCATCGGGATGGAAGGCGACGTCATTGTGACGCAGGATCTGTTCAAATTTGAATATCGCGATGAAGATTCTGACGGCAAAATCCACGGTGAGTGGGTCGCGGGTGGCGTTCGTCCCTATACGCTGGAAAAGGCACGGCAGTTCGGATTTGACCAGCCGTTCCTTGAGGCGTGCCTCGGCTAGGGTCAGGTCCTATTAGGTGCATTTAATAGGTCCTGACCCTAAGCCCCTTTAATCGCCAACGCGGCTGCCAATACAGTAATCAGCACGGAAAATACGGTGATTCCGGTCCACGGCATTATACCGACCTGGTCGAGTTTTGTCCGTTTATGGCGCCGCCGGTCCGCAACACTGCTAATCAGCACCAGTAATGCCGACGCCGCAGACAAAGCTGTCCAAAAATGGTCTTGCCAATTCATCAGGGTAAAGCTGCTCATTCCGAAATGCTCTCGGTCATTCTATTCATAAAATCTAGGCTCAGCGATTGCGCGGCGGTTTTGATGCACGGGAATTTGCTGCCGAACTTCCGCGATATTATCGAGATTCAAATCAACAAAAGCGAGTCCGGGGGTGGTTCCCATATCAAGGACGACCTCTCCCCAAGGATCGACCACAAGCGAATGCCCGTAAGTCTCACGGCCATCTTCATGTGCCCCACATTGCGCTGCTGCAATCACAAAACATTCGCTTTCAATCGCCCGTGCCCGCAGCAACGCGTGCCAGTGCGCCGCGCCTGTGGGCACTGTAAATGCCGACGGCAGCGTGATGATATCCACGCCCGCCTTTGCATAAGCGCTGAACAAGTCTGGAAAACGCATATCGTAGCAAACCGCTAACCCCATTTTTCCCAATGGCGTGTCCACGATTACGGGGGTTTCGCCGCCCACATAGGCCGAAGACTCGCGCCAACTTTCGCCAGATTTCAAATCCACATCAAACAAATGGATTTTGTCATAGCGCGCGATAATTTCGCCATTGGCCGAGATGACGATGCTGCGGTTTGCGAGTTGTGGTCCGGCACCATGCACCACCGGAAGAGATCCCAAGTGAACCCATATATTATTGCGCGATGCAGCTTCAGCGATCCGCCCAATCGATTCTGTCTGCGCCTCTTCACATATGTGCAAGCGCGCTTCGTCGCGCCTTCGGTTGATCATTATCGACATTTCGGGCGCAAAATACATGACGGCCCCGCCGTGCGCAGCCGCTTCGATCGCCCCGATCATCTCAGAAACGTTCGTTGCGGGCAAAACACCACTCGTCATCTGGTGCACCGCTACGCGCAAGGAATACCGCCGTTACCGCAACCAACCGCAGCATGATTTTGAAGAAACATGGCCATCCAAAATGGTTCGCAGTATTGAATGAAAAATGCAACAGTCCGGAAAATAGAGGCACATTAAGGAATGGCACGGGTTCCGCACGTGTCGGCAATAGCAATAACGGGAAATGCGACCATGGTACAAAAGCTCAACGTCTTGGTTACTGGAGGCGCCGGATATATCGGCAGCCACGCCGTGCTCGCTTTAATCGACGCGGGTCATCGCCCTGTTGTTATCGATAATCTGGTAACTGGCTTCCGTTGGGCGGTGGCTGAACAGGCCGGATTCTATTACGGCGACATCAGCGATTCAGAGCTGGTCGAAAGCATCATTCGCGATGAACATATCGACGCCATCATGCACTTTGCGGGATCAGTTGTTGTGCCCGAATCTGTTGAGAACCCGCTCAAATATTACAACAATAATACCGCAAAAAGCCGCAGTTTGATTGAGACGGTCATTTCATCCGGCGTCAAACACATGATTTTTTCGTCGACCGCGGCGACATATGGCATTCCCGAAACCAGCCCGGTGCGCGAAGATATGGCGACACAGCCCATCAATCCGTACGGAACATCGAAATTGATGACTGAAATGATGTTGCGTGATGTCGCAGCGGCGCATGATTTCAACTATTGTGCGCTGCGTTACTTTAACGTCGCGGGTGCCGATCCGCTTGCGCGCACGGGTCAGTCCACTGTCGGCGCGACACATTTGCTAAAAATCGCGGTCGAGGCTGCCCTCGGCAAGCGGGAAAGCGTGAGCGTATTCGGCACTGACTATGCCACCGAAGACGGAACCGGCGTCCGAGACTATATTCATGTCAGCGATCTCGCTGCGGCGCACGTCATCGCGCTTGAGGCACTTATCGCCGACCCCGAACGGAGCCACACGCTCAATTGCGGATACGGCCATGGCTATTCGGTGATGCAAGTTCTCGATGCTGTCGACCGCGTGACCAACAAGAAATTGCACCGCAAGATGGAAGGTCGGCGCGCCGGAGATCCTGACTCGCTAATTTCTGATAACAAAGCGATCAAGGATCGCTTTGGCTGGGAACCGCGCTACGACAATCTGGACCAAATCGTCCAGCACGCGCTCGCTTGGGAACGCCGCCTGACAGATATTCAAAGCGCCTAAGCCCTCTCTTGCGCTTTGGCGTCAATCGACCCATATCCAAAAAATGGAAAATCACTCTCACGGAAATCCGTCCACTTGGTACGGCACCACCATATTGTCTGTGCGCAAAAACGGCAAAGTCGTCATCGCTGGTGATGGCCAAGTCTCCATGGGTCAAACGGTCATGAAGCCCAATGCCAAGAAGGTCCGTCAACTGCATGACGGATCCGTCATTGGTGGCTTTGCCGGCGCGACCGCCGATGCGTTCACACTGTTCGAACGGCTTGAGCGCAAGCTGGAGCAGCATCGTGGTCAATTGATGCGCGCTGCGGTGGAATTGGCCAAAGATTGGCGCACCGACAAATATCTGCGCAATTTGGAAGCGATGATGATTGTCGCGGACAAAGACGTGACATTAATCCTCACTGGCAATGGCGATGTGCTTGAGCCCAATGATGGCATCGCAGCGATTGGGTCTGGCGGAAATTACGCCTTGTCGGCAGCACGTGCACTGGCGGATTATGAGGCAGACGCCGATAAAATGGCGCGTCACGCCATGAAAATCGCGGCTGAAATCTGCGTGTACACCAACGATCAACTGACACTTGAGACGTTGGACAGCGCGGCATAACCTGCGCGTCACTTGAACGGTTCCAGCAACTTCCCATCTAGGCAGTAATGAAAAACGCTCTGACACCTAAAGCCATTGTGGCTGCTCTCGACGAACATATTATTGGCCAGGCCGACGCGAAACGTGCCGTGGCAGTGGCACTGCGCAATCGCTGGCGCCGCCAGCGTCTCGGCGTGGATTTGCGCGATGAGGTGACGCCAAAAAACATCCTGATGATTGGCCCCACGGGTTGCGGCAAGACCGAGATTTCGCGCCGCCTTGCCAAGCTTGCGGATGCGCCGTTTATCAAGGTCGAAGCGACCAAGTTCACCGAAGTTGGCTATGTCGGTCGGGACGTTGAGCAGATCGCCCGTGACCTGGCTGAAGAGGCTGTGCGTCTTGAGAAAGAACGCCGCCGCGAACATGTGCGTGAGGCCGCCGAAGCCGCAGCGATGGAGCGGATTCTGAAGCCATTGGCGGGCGATACCGCCAGCGAAGCCACGCGCGAGGCATTTCGCCAGCGCATTCGTGATCGCCACATGGACGATGTCGAAATCGAGATTGAAGTGTCGGACAGCCCAACCACGCCGATGGAAATTCCCGGCCTGGGCGGCAATGTCGGCATGATCAACCTTGGCGAAATGATGGGCAAAGCCTTTGGCAAAGACAATCTGAAACGCCGCAAAATGAAGGTCCCCGATGCCTGGACCAAGCTCGTCGAGGAAGAATCCGAAAAGCGGCTGGACCAAGACGACGTCAACCGCGCAGCTTTGGCCGATGCGGAAGCCAATGGCATCGTATTCCTAGACGAGATCGACAAGATCGCCGTGTCGGACGTGCGCGGTGGATCCGTCAGCCGTGAAGGCGTCCAGCGCGATCTGCTGCCGTTGATTGAAGGCACGACAGTGGCCACCAAATATGGCCCCATGAAAACCGACCATGTGCTGTTCATCGCATCAGGCGCATTCCACATTTCAAAGCCAAGCGACATGCTGCCTGAATTGCAGGGTCGCTTGCCCATCCGCGTCGAACTGCGCGCATTGGAGCATGCCGATTTCGTCCGTATCCTTTCGGAAACCCGCGCCAATCTGCCGCAGCAATATACCGCGTTACTGGCGACTGAAGAGGTCTCCCTCGAATTTAGCGACGATGCGATTGATGCCATCGCGCGCATTGCGGTGGATGTGAATTCAACCGTTGAGAATATCGGCGCACGGCGGCTGCAAACGGTTATGGAAAAGCTGTTGGAAGATATCAGCTTCGATGCCGAAGACCGCAAGGGTGACGTAATCGTGATCGACGCGGACTATGTGCACAAGCAGCTATCGGGCATCGCAAAAGACACTGACCTGTCGAAATATGTGCTTTGACGCTTTTGGCCTAAGCGGATTGTCAGGACAAAAGGAGCGTCAGCGCGAGCTTGCAGCGTCTGCATTCGCCGATTGAGGCGCGACCACAAGTTTCCACGCCTTGTCCTTGACGAAATAGCGCTTTGCCAGTGCTTGTAATATCTCGGGCGTCACGCTGTTATAATCACTGTAAAGCGTCCCCAATGCCGCGAAGCGTTCAGGATCATATGTCGACCCCTTAAGCTGGTTGAGCCAAAATGTGTTGCCTGACGCGGCGCGCTCAATGGCTTGCTTTGTTGGCTCAACCGCACGCTGCAGTTCATCGGCGCTCACGGGATGGGCGATTAAATCCGCTGCAACCGAATCCGCGAATGCAAAAAAACGGTCCACGTCGGTTGGTTTGACCTGCGTATAGGCCATCAAATATCCACCGCTGTTGAAATTGATGGGCCAATTGGCCGCCATGTCGGGACTGTAGCTTGCGGCCTGCTCCGCACGGAATTTCTCAAACAGGCGGTCACGGAAAATTGCTGCTAATGTTTCCAGCTGCCGTCCTTCGCTGATGCCGGCAATCCCGCCGCCGGTGGGCCATGCCATCACCGCCGCCGCCTGATCACCAGCGCCGCGATGCGTCAGCCTTATGGGGGTCGCGGTCGGCGCTGGGAAACGGACATCGCGCGCAGCTGCCGCGACGGGCATAGGCACGCGCGGCGACAAAGCACCAAAGCTTTTTTCCAACGCCGCAACCGCCGCGGCCTTGTCGAAGTCCCCAAAGAGAAGAACCTCAACGGGTCCCTGCGCCATCAGTGGCTTCCAATATGCTTCGAACTTGGCTGCATCGACTTTCGCAACATCCGCCGGTGCCGCGGCTTTCCAGCGTGGGTCATTGTTGCGTAGCAGATATTCCAAATCACGCTGCAACACCGAGGTCGCCGACATTTCGAAACTCGCATAACCCGACGTCGCGAGCGCCTTTGCCCGTTCAACGGGCGCCGGGTCCCAACCGGGATGCTCAATCTTTGTGGCGATTAACGTCAACTGATCCGCAAGGTCATCAGGCCGCGTATTTGCGCCAAACTGGAATGCATCATCATCAATGGAGAAGTTGAGTTCAATGCGCCGACCATTGACCATCTGGTCAATTTCCGTGCGCTTGAGGTTGCCAATGCCATTTTCCGGCAAGACGATCGGCCCTGCCCACAGCAAGCTGCCATTGTCAGGGGTAACGGCTTGGTAGCCGCGGCCAAAACGGACGAGCACGCGAATCTGGTCGCTTTCGGCCTTGTTCGGATACAGCAACGCCCGCACGCCGTTCGACAGTTCAAGCCGGGTCATCTGCAACTGCGAAATTGTCTGTTCGCTCACCAACTTGCCGGGCGCACCAAGCTTGGGCAACGCCGCAAAGCCAACTGCATTTTCGGATAAACGCGCAGTCGTATTGGCCGATACGACGGCGTTCAATGCAGCGAGCGCACGATTGTCTGCGTCAGCGATCGGCGCGGGTGAAGACAGCATCAACCGGGTCGCGTCCGCCATGAAAAGCTTCTGTGTCGACGCCAACAGCCGCTGCGGCGTGAATTTGTCCTTCATGCCCTCATAGACCTGAACGACGGTTTTTGGCGCGGCCACCGTTTCCCGAATATCCACGGCATTGACGATATCATCCGCTTGCTTCGCGGCGGCTTCAAACGGATAGCTATCGAGCATTGTGCGCAACGCATTTCCAAAAAGCGTTTTCTCACGCTCGATATCCGCAACCGATGGTGGCGTGGCAATGGCGTCGGCGATGACAGCGCGGACATCCCGCGTTGCCGCTTCCCATTTGTCGCCAACGGGGGTGATCGACACCAAAGTCGCGTCCGCGGTGCGCGAAATATCTTCCTGTGCGATTTCAGCGAACAGATAATTGCCGCCACTGCGCGCCTGCACCTCAAGCCTGCGATTGATGATCTGAAGCGCAAGGGCGTCAATCAACAACTGCTCATTATACGCAATCGTATCGTCGACTTTCCGCCAAGGGCGCAGGTAAGCAATGCTGACCGTGGTGGGCAATGTTGGCTCAATCAGCACGCGCGTCGGGGTGCCCTGCGGCGTTGGGTCGCCAAAGGCAGGTTCAGGCGCGCGGGCGCCTTTCCCTTTCCAGTCGTTGAAATATTTCTGCACCAGATTGGCCAGTTGCGCGGGTTCCATATCGCCAGCCATGACGACAACTGCATTTTCGGGCCGATACCAGCGGTCATGAAATGCGCTCAAACGCAAGGCGTCGGACGCCTGCAATGTTTCAGGCGTACCAATCGTCGACCGGTTTGCCAGCCGCTGCCCCTGAAACGCGTGCTGACGCAGGGCGTCGCTATAGACCATTTGCGCGCCGCTATTTTCGCGCAGCTCCGCAAGGACAATGGCACGTTCGGCGTTCAAGGCATTGGGCGAGATACGCGGATTGCGGATCATGCCCGAAATGATTTTGACGGACTCATCTAGCTTTTCAGGCGTCGCATTGGGCAGGTCGAGCTTGTAGACTGTCTGCGTCGGGGTAGTTTGCGCATTGCTGTCGCTGCCAAAGGTGACGCCGAACCTTTGCCAAATACGCTTGGCCTCGCCATCGGGCACAAAGGTTGACCCACGGAAGGACAAATGCTCGATCAGATGGGCAAAGCCTTGCTCGTCATTATTTTCATGCAACGCGCCGGCATCAATGCGCACGCGGATGGACACCTGCCCTGCAGGCACATCATTTTTCTTCACCGCATAGCGCAGCCCATTGGGCAGCACACCAAAGGTCCAAGTATCGTCGACCGGTACGTCGCTGCCTTCGTACAACCACGGAACTTTGGCCGCCTTTGCCGCGACCGTTGCGGCGGGCGCAACATTTTGTGCGTAAGCAGATGTGGACAGCAGCAGGGCTGCCAAAGCGAGCGATTGAGTGAATTTGCGCATTACAATCCCCATAACGGAACGAAGGCTTGACTGCACATGAACGGGCTGACGAACCTGCGCTTAAATTCCACCGTCGACGGTATCATAGCCTAAACCGTGCAAACCAAGCTTGAGCGCGTCGAGGCATTTGGCGAGCTGGCCTGCGTCTGTTGTCCGGACAACGAAGTTCGCCCCGACCTTGCCTTCGCGGAAAAACGGGTAGCTGCCGATCTGGCAACCTTCATGCTGCTTTTCGGTGTCACCCAGCAATTTGGCAACTTCGCTTTCGGCCACCCAGCAACCGATTTGTTGTGACAGCAAGGGCGCACCACCCTCCAATGTACCAGTCAGGGCATCCAACATTCCGGCGGTGATATGCGGCACGCCGGCCATGATGAAGATGTTACCATGGCGAATGCCCGGCGCGCCCGACATCTTGTTAGGAATAAGGTCAGCGCCATCGGGCACGCGCGCCATGCGCAGGCGGCCGGGGTTAATGCCGCCACGTGTCTCATAATAGGCGTGCAGGACGGCGCTTGCCTCTGGATGAATGACAACATCGACGCCGAGCGCCGCTGCGATCGCGTCAACCGTAATGTCATCATGCGTTGGGCCAATGCCGCCGGTGGTGAACAGATAGTCATTGCGCGCACGCAAGAGGTTCACCGCCTCTATAATGGCATCCATATCATCGGCCACCACACGCACTTCGCGTAAGCGAATGCCTTGAATATTGAGCCAAAGCGCAATTTGCGCGACATTTTTGTCCTGTGTTCGGCCAGAGAGGATCTCGTCGCCGATGATTACAAGCGCTGCGGTATATATGCGGGAATCTGTCATAAGGACGCGATAGCATAATTCACCCCCTCGCAAAGTGCGGATTATTGCCTTATATCGCTCGCATGGAACAATATGTAAGCGTTACGCCCGAAGAGGCGATGCAGGCCCGCGACGGGGTCATCAAATTGCATGGGGCCGAAGGCTTTGAAGGCATGCGCAAGGCCGGCCGTCTTGCCGCCGAAATACTCGATGCATTGGTGCCGCATGTCGTGCCGGGTGTCAGCACCGAGGAACTGGACGATATCGTCCGCGAGATGACCATACGCGGCGGCGCGGTGCCGGCAACCTTGGGCTATCGCGGTTACACGCATAGCTGCTGCATTTCGATCAACCATGTCATTTGCCACGGCATTCCATCGGACAAGAAGCTAAAGGACGGGGACATCGTCAACATCGACGTCACGCCGCAATTAAATGGCTGGCATGGCGACACCAGCCGCATGTTCCTCGTCGGCGACGTGCCGGTAAAGGCAAAGCGCTTGGTCGATGTGACCTATGAATGCCTGATGCTCGGTATCGAAGCCGCCAAGCCCGGCAACCGCGTCGGCGACATTGGCCACGCGATCCAGACCCACGCCGAAAAGCACCGCTATGGCGTCGTGCGCGATTTCTGCGGCCATGGCCTTGGCCAATTATTCCACGACGCCCCCGAAATCGTCCATGTCGGCCGCCCCGGCACTGGACCAGAGCTGCGTCCGGGCATGATTTTCACCATCGAACCCATGATCAACATCGGCAAGGCAGCCGGCAAAGTCCTCGACGATGGCTGGACGGCCGTCACGCGGGACCGTTCGTTAAGCGCGCAATTCGAACACAGCATCGGCATCACCGAAGACGGTTGCGAGATATTTACGAGCAGCCCCAAGGGGTGGCATCAGCCGCCTTATTGAAGTCGCTAGCACGTCATGCTGAACGCGTTTCAGCATCTTACTTTTTGAGCTTTGTTGAAATTAAGACCCTGAAACAAGTTCAGGGTGACGCGGTGTTAGATCCGATTGTCGCGCTTACAACCGCAACCCAATCGTCTCGTCCAATCCGGCCATGATGTTCAGGTTCTGCACGGCGGCACCGCTTGCGCCTTTGCCGAGATTGTCGAGCAATGCCAGCAAGCGGACTTGCGCGCCGTCGGGTGAGCCGAGGACATAGAGGTCAAGCCTGTCGGACGGTTCTTGGTCGGCGCGGATCAGCAGTTCCGCTGGCGGTGCGTCTTGGTGCACTTTCACGACGGGCGATTTGGCATAATGCAGCGACAATGCCGCGCGCATTTCGTCGGGATCATCGCTGCCGGGCATGACCGAGATGGGCAAGGGTATTTCGACCACCATGCCCCGGAACGCGCGCACCACGGCGGGTGAGAATATCGGCGCGAGACCGAGCCCTGCATGTTGTTGCATTTCGGCGACATGCTTGTGGTTCAGATCAAGGCCGTAGGTGCGAAAACCGATATCCGCGCCGTCGCCGCCTTCGAACCGTTCAATCAATGCTTTGCCGCCGCCCGAATAGCCCGACACCGCGTTGACGCTGTAGGGCCAGTCTGCGGGGATCAATCCGGCGACGACCAAGGGTGCGACCAGCCCCAAAAAGCCGGTGGGGTAGCAACCGGGGTTGCTGACAAGGCGCGCATTGGCAATGCGTTCGTGCTGCCCGGTGCGATATTCAGGGAAGCCATAGGCCCAGTTCGGATTCACCCGATGCGCAGTCGATGCGTCGATGATGCGTGTGTGGCTTGACGTCGTCATTGCCACCGCCTCTTTTGCAGCATCGTCGGGCAAGCACAGGATGACAAAGTCGGCATCGTTCAATGCCTCACGTTTCGCAGCGGGGTCTTTGCGTTTGTCATCATCAAGCGTGATGAGCGTGAATTCCGCGCGGCCAGCGAGCCGGTCCGCGATTTCAAGGCCAGTGGTGCCCGATGCGCCGTCGATGAAGATCGATTTGGTCATCTTACCCGCTTACGCGCAACAATCGCCTCATCATGCGCGGCAAAGCGTGCCGCCGCATCTGCCAGCGGTTCAACACTGACCGCCATCGCGGTGCCATTGGCGTGGATGATGTTCTCGGCATCGGCCATGATACCAACATGACCGGGGAAGAAAACCAGATCGCCGCGCTGCAACGCGTCGCCGTCGGCCAGCTCTTCGCCAAAGTCTGCCTGCTGCATATCGGCATCGCGTGGCGGCATATGCCCCTTCAGTCCGAACACCAACTGCACAAGGCCCGAGCAATCAATGGCGTCTCCGCTGCGTCCACCCCAGCTATAGGGCGTGCCGATCAGCTGTTCTGCCAAATCCGCGGGTGATGCCGCAACGCGTCCGATTTCGGACAAATGGGCCGATGGCACAAAACCGTTCTCACACGCCAGATAGTTGCCGCATTCGCTTGGGCTGCCGCAAAGCAACTGCGCACCCATGGGGTAGCGCGCCAGCACCTGCGCCTTTGTCGATGGTGCAGAAACCAGCAATGTCGCAGGCGCGCTGACGATATGCGTGGCGTCAAAATCATCGCCAAGCTCGGCAAAGCGGACATAGCCCAGATAATTGTCGTGCAGGCAATAACCCCACGCCCATTCACCCGCGACATCAAGCACGGCGAACTCCTCACCATGCATTAACGCGCTAACGGGCATGGATGTGGCATGGGCCTCAGCATGAATTTCGGTCACGGGCGCAATGCCCGTGCGCAGCATCGGCACGGCGTAATGCGGCGCGAACAGCTTTCCGGCCAGACTGATGTCGGCAAGATCCCCGCGGATGGGCGTTGTGCGCTTATCGCCGACAAGGCTGTGCCCACTCAATGTATAGATGGGCCGCTTCCCCGCCCCCATGTGTCCGTCTGCCAACTACTTACGCCCCCAAAAATGTAACATGTTCGGCACCCTAACGTGCCGGATATTTGTCGGCCAGATAGCCGAAAACGGCGCGCAATCCAAGGGCTTCGCCGCCCTTTGGCCTGCCGGGCTTATTCGTCGGTCGCCATGCAAAGGTATCCAGATGCACCCACGGCACATCATCAGGAACGAATTTCTGCATAAAGAGCGCCGCCGTTACTGCGCCTGCGAACGCCCCGCCGCTGTTTGTCATGTCCGCGATATCGCTATCCAAAAGCTCCATATAAGGTGCCCATAATGGCATCCGCCACAGCGGGTCCGCCTGCGCCTTTGACGCTGCGATTAACGCGTCGGCTGCTTCATCATCATTGCTGAACATTGCCGGCAAATCAGGCCCCAAGGCAACGCGGGCTGCGCCGGTCAGCGTCGCGAAATCGATGATAAGTTCGGGCGTATCCTCAACCGCTTTGGTCAACGCGTCGGCAAGCACAAGGCGTCCTTCCGCATCGGTATTGTCGATTTCAACCGTAATGCCCTTGCGGCTTTTAACGATATCGCCCGGCCGCATAGCATTGCCCGATATGCTGTTTTCAGCAGCAGCGACGAGCATATGCAAGCGTACCGGCAAATGCGCAGCCATGATAAGCTCGGCCAGCGCAAGCGCATGGGCAGCGCCGCCCATATCCTTTTTCATCAGGCGCATGCCACTCGCCGGTTTGATATCAAGACCACCGCTGTCGAACGTTATGCCTTTGCCCACAATCGCGATGCGTGGGTGGCGTGGGTCGCCCCATTCCACCTCAATCAGCCGCGGGGCATGTTCGCGCGCCGCTGCTTTGCCGACAGCATGGATGAGCGGGAAGCCCGCTTCCAACGCTTCGCCTGCCGTCACTGTCACATCTGCCTTATGCGCTTTGGCGATGCGCTTAGCGTCAGCCTCAAGCGCGTCGGGACCGAGATCACCCGCCGGACGGTTGACCAGATCGCGCACCAGCGCCGTGGCGCGCGCCTGAAGCACGATATTGTGGATCTTACCGGGTTCACGCACGAGCAGCACGCGCGCGCCGGTTACTTTCGGCTCGCTGAGATATTCATGGTAGCGATACTGACCAAGCATCCACCCAAGCATCGCGTCACCAGCGTCGGCATCCAACAACCGATAGCTTCCCTCGGGCAGAATGTCAGATAGCTTGGCCAGGTTCCAAACGCCAAGCGTGGAGGCATCCGCCACACCGGCGACGACAGCCCATTCCCCGGGCTTATCGCCAGGAAGTATCGCGCTATCGTTTACGCTACCTTCAAACTTCTGTGCTTTTACAGCCGTGCGGACAGGGTCGGGTTGCGCAGCAAGCCATGCAACAAAGCCATTTTTATCGACTATGTGGATTGGTGTGGCCGGTTGGCCGTTGTCAGGTTGGATCAGATCGTCATAACGCATACCAGATGCGATAGCGGCAATGGACCGCGAACGGGAGATAATTCAGAAATGTCACGTATTTTTCTTTTGTTCGTTATGTCGATCGCAGCATTCAGCTTATCGGCTTGCAACCGCTCAATCGACACGCGCCCGCCGCTGCCTGAGGAAATAGCCGCGGTCGTTAAGCCTTTTTATGAGGCTGTGCGGCGCGGAGACCAAAAGGCGGCCGAAAAATATGTTGCCTCGGGCTTCATTGACGACAGCCGCATGCAGTTTGCCGAAATGTCCGGAATTTTGAAGGATGCGCCAAGACTGGCTCCGGCCATTCAACAGCGTCAAGGGTCTGGCGCCTATCTGACGTTCGCCGCTCAGCATGGCAAAATATGGCTTATATCCGAAGTGCGCGTGGTCCGGTACCGCAACAAGCCAATGATCGAATATTGGGATGTCACGACCACCGACAAAGCGCCCGAAATTGTCGGGCACACGCAGGATATGAATCGCTACACCAGCTACGCGCTGATGGCGGTTGCATTTGCTGCACTGGCCGGGCTTGCGTTACTTATTTGGGTGGTTCGCAACCGCACACATATCATCGCGCCAGAGGCCAGCATTGAAACCCGCCGCGTTGCCGCGACGGTTCGCAGTACGGAGGGCTGATATAGGCCCCGCCTTCGGGTAATTACTCGGCTGCGATCAGCGTTTCCGCATTCTCGTTATGGGAGGCTGCGAAATGCGGTGCCGAAAAGACCATGACGCCGTCGTCCACAGGATCTTGGGTCAGGATTTTCTTTTCAGCGGCGTAATCTTGCAGCACGCGCCATGGATGGCGGTCCCCGTTCTTGGGCAGCTTGTCAAAACTGCGTGCGAAATAGCCTGAGCTAAAGTCCGTTACAAAGGGCAGCTTGGGCATATCCGGATCATCAAGGTGCGGTGTTGCCACAAGCGCGTTTTTGTCATCCATTTTCCACAACAAGCGGCAGACATAATCGGCAACGATATCGGTCTTCAGCGTCCATGACGCGTTGATGTAGCCAAAGACGCTGGCGAAGTTCGGAATGTCGTTGAACATCACGCCCTTATAATTGAAATGCTCCCCAAAATTGACGGCTTCACCGTCCACGCTGATCGCCGTCTTGCCCATCGTGACAAGGTTCAGGCCAGTCGCAGTGATCACTATGTCGGATTCAATATGCTTACCGGACTTCAGCTGAATGCCCGTCTTGGTGAAATGGTCGATATGGTCCGTCACCACCTCGGCCTTGCCCTCGCTGATAGCGGTAAACATGTCGCTATCTGGAATCAGACACAGGCGCTGTTCCCATGGGCCATATTTGGGGACGAAATGGGTATCGACATCCACTGAGGCCGGCAGCGCTTCGCGGGCCATGTTGACCAGCTTTTCGCCGAGCTTCGCTGGATTGCGGCGGGCATACCAATAAGTGAACCGCTGCATGTTGATGTTGCGCCAGCGCGTCAGCGCATAAGCCAGCTTTTCCGGCATGATTTTGCGAACAAATTTGGAGAAAGGATCGATCGCAGGACGCGAGACCATATAGGTCGGCGAACGCTGAAGCATCGTCACCTGCGCACCCTGTTGTGCCATTACCGGCACAATGGTCACCGCGGTGGCGCCTGAACCGATAACCGTTACCTTCTTACCGCTATAGTCGAGCCCTTCGGGCCAATGCTGCGGGTGAACAATCTGACCACCAAAGTCGGCTTCGCCGGGAAAATCGGGCTTATAGCCCTGATCATAGTCATAATAACCGGCGCACATGAAGAGGAAGCGCGCGGCAAAGTGCCGTTCCTCGCCGCCATCGACCGCCTTGGCCGTTACCTGCCAGCGCGCATCGGGGCTGGACCAATTGGCCGAGACAACCTTGTGCCCAAAATGGATATGCGGCGCGATGCCATATTCATCAGCCGTTTCGTGCACATATTCATGAATCGATGGGCCGTCAGCGATTGTTTTTTCGTGCAGCCACGGTTTGAAGCGGTAGCCCAAGGTATGCATGTCAGAGTCAGACCGGATGCCGGGGTAACGGAAAAGGTCCCAAGTGCCGCCCATGTCAGCGCGCTGTTCGACGATGGCATAGCTTTTATTGGGGCATTGCATGGTCAGATGCGCCGCCGCACCAATGCCGGATAAACCAGCGCCTACAATCAATACATCTACAACCGTTTCAGCCTGCGCCATATAACTCTCCACTCTATCGAGAAAAATCTTACTGACATCGTTGCAAATTGCAACTGGCTTTCGCGCGCGCGTAAATGGCGCTAGGGCGTGGCAATATCAAAAGGAGGATTGAGTAATGACGGACGGAACTGGCGACGAATATGTTTATGACGAGGCATCTGGCGAATGGATTAGCGCGGCTGAAGCCAATGCCAAATCCGAACAGGACGGCGCAGTTGAGGTCCGTGACGCGGTTGGGAATATTCTGGCAGACGGCGACCAAGTCACGTTGATCAAGGACCTGACCGTAAAGGGTGCGGGCCAGACATTGAAGCGCGGAACGCTTATCAAATCCATCCGCTTGACGGGCGATGCGCAGGAGATCGATTGCCGGTTTGACGGGATCAAAGGCCTCGTGTTGCGCGCGGAGTTTGTCCGGAAACGTTAATCGCTGCGCACAAAAAAAGGGCCGCCTTTCGGCAGCCCTTTTTTTTAAACCTAAGCGCTGATTAATCAGCAGCTGAAAGATTTACAGCCGAAGCTTTACCGTTGCGGCCAATTTCGACTTCGAAATTTACGCGCTGCTCTTTGTCGAGCGAGTGCATGCCAGCAGCTTGAACAGCCGAGATGTGCACGAAGCTGTCATCGCCACCACCATCGGGAGCAATAAAGCCATAGCCTTTATCGGCATTGAAGAATTTTACGGTGCCAGTAGGCATAAGATGTTCCTTTCACGAAACAGGTGACCACCGGGCAACAGCGCCAAGTGGGTAGCCAAGTCGTGTTGGGAAAAACGTTGCACGCTCCGCTTATTTCATCAGATACGCGCCTCAAATTCCGTCGCGGTCGACGATAGCGTGTTTGGCTTATACGCCTAATTTACGGCATTAGCAAATAACAAGGTCGAATCCCGCTTTTCCCCTGTTTTTCCGCCATTTTCGCCGGTGTTCAGCCGCCTGCTTTAGCCCAAAAGCCGTTTGCGGTTCGCGGTCACATGTTTGGCGTAATGGTCGATACTGCCGCTGACCATGCTTTCGGGGGTCAGCCCGTGCTTGCCGGTCATCAGGTCCGCGCCAAGGGCCATGTTCGCCGCGACCTTTTCGCTGACCATCCGCTCCGCTTCACGCACCGCATTTGGCCCGCCGCGCGCCAGACTGCCCAAGCGCGCCGCAATCACCATGTTGGATTCCGCCGCGAGCGCGAAGGCATCCATGGAAATGTCAAACCAGCTGGGATTTTTCGGCTTCGTCATGATGGTTCAACTTTTGTGGGCGATGAACGCGCAGCATAACGCCGCCTGCGCGTTATGCCAGCCATTCCTATGCCGCGCGCGCAAGCAAGGCCCTCCACCCCGGCAAAAGCGACAAAAGCCACCGCGCAGCGCATTTTTCATGTCTCCCTTGTCGCTTTAACCGCCTGCGCCTGCGCCGAAAGCGCCGCGGACAGGCGGGTTTTGGACAATAACGCCGCGTTCAAAACCTTGCGGTCGGGCGCGTTCATAACCTCAACCGTCCCGCCGCGCATCACGCGCACCGTGGTGACGCCGTTAATCGCCTGATCCAGCGCGGTGTGAAATTGCAGGTCCGCGCCACAGGCAATCGCAATGTCCCACGCCTCGGCAAAGCCAGCCGCCCCTGCCCGTTCGCGCAAGCGATAGGCCGAAGCCCGCCCCATGCCCACCGCCCGCGCCGCCGGGCCAACCGCCCGCATGACCGACAAAGCGGTGATAAAACGCCGCTGCCGCTCCGCGCTCCACCCATCGGCACGGCGGCGCTGCATCGGCACAGGGGTAAAGGCCAACAGATCGTCAAAATCCGCATCGGAACCAGCATCGGAACCGGCGTCAGGGTGTGGGGCGGGGTTTGGATCGGGCGGCGATGCATCTGTCATGTCCGCAACAGAAACATAAAGCGGACCATGTAGGAAAGTTGTTTTTTTGGGCGGGCGACCGGCCACGATCGCCCGTACCTGAAATGCCTTAGCGGCAGCGCACGTCTTTACGGTCAATGGCGCGTCCGGCGGCACCACCGGCAATGGCACCCAATATGGTGCCCAGCGTATCCGAATTGCCCGGCGCGATAATATTGCCCAGCACACCGCCGGCAACGGCACCGACGATCAGGCCAGTCGTGCCATCGGACCGGCGGCAATAATATTGGCCATTCTGGCCACGGTAGATCCGGTCATTATCGGTCAAACGCCGTTCGCGATAACGGCGGTCTTGGCGATAATATCGATCGGCATAATAGCCATTATATTTGGGGTCGGGCTGGTTATAATCATAATTGCCATAACGGTCGTAGGACGCGCGGTCATAATAACCAAAACCGCCATCATCATAGGCCGAGCCACCGCCATAAGAAGCGCAGCCCCCCGTCAGCGCAGTCGCGGCGATCAATGTTGTGATAAGTGCTTTTTTCATATGGAGCTCCTTCGGTTGATCCGAACAGCCAAAGCACGTCAGCGTCAGCATACGGAGAGTATCAAGGGAAGGATAACGGGCCGGAGCGCGCGGTGTTCCAAAACGGGACATGCCATTGGGTGTCCCCGGCTAGGCGCGGTCAATATTTGGGGGATATGGTAGGGGTCACCGTAATTACACCACCTCTTTCAGCTAGCGCGGAAAGTATATTGTTAGCCGAGCGTGGCGCAGGTATCAGGTAAGAGCCTTAAAAATGCGCTACAGATCGACAACAAAAAATATAAAGAAAGCCAACATGAGCTATAAAAAGTTGGATCATCCTTTTTGGGATGCGTGCAGATTTTATATTTTTTTTTGGGTATGGGCATCGCCCGCTTACTGGTTGATATCGAGTAATATTCAGAACGAAGCAGCGCGAAAAGAAGAAGGTCTTAGTCCGCCATATTTGTTTTATCTTATAATCGTGCTTTCGCTTGTTTCAGCCAGCTACACTTTAATTAGCTGGAAGAGCATAATGCTTTATAACAAAGAACAATTACACTCAAAAATTTATCATAAAAAGTTAAATATACTTAAGAAAATTCAGGGATTCGGTTTTATAGTTTGCTTAATTACAACATTTAGTTCCGGATTTGTCGTTCATAAATTTATAGAATATTTTATTTCAAATAGTAAATATGAATTTTATATTGAATACTATATTTCAAGTAATTCTATTTTGGGAATATGTTTGACATTTATCTCGGGCGGAGGGGTTCTTTTATTTTTATTATTAGGCGAATATGATTAAATATCTTTTGCATGTAGCTGAGTTTGCGTCTCAGCGCATATCATACCGACGAAGCACCTTCCGACATGAGCAGATTCCCATACAAAGCCTTCGGCGAGGCGCGGTCAATATTTGGGGTGTATCGTACGTGTCGCCGTAATTTATGAGGGTCTGAGTATACGAACGGTTCGTATACGAACCGCTCCTACTTGGGCCGATCTGTGATGGTTGCTAGCTTTTCACTAGGTTTCGGTGACAGTGCACTGACACCGTAAATCAAGTGACCGGACCCATAAAATAGGAGGTAGCGTGGACAACGACGAAAACTTCTGCAAGCTGCTACGACCATTTGCGCTTCTGGATGGGAACATTATTTCAGCAAGCTGCCACATGCATATCTACAAGCGCATCAATGCGGTCTTTAATCAGATGGAGATCGTTGAGAGAGACGCCGAAGCAATCACCGCAGTTAGGGCCGGGGCGATCACGTCTGCCTTAGTCTCATTGATTGCATGTCTTGACGTGAAAGGTCAAAAAAACGATCGAGCCAGCGTCGGTGGCTTGATACATCGGCTGAAAACAAAAAAGTATCGAGATTATTTTTCTCAGTATCATAGCGATTACGCGGAATACGACCAAACAGTTCAGGCTTTGGAAGATGCGTTCACGACTTGTCTTTTAAGCAAAGCATTTTCTGCAGCAAAAAAACTTAGAAACAACGACGTGGCTCACATTCTCGACAAAGAAACGGAGGAGGTCACCTACGAATATCTTGATAGCGTATTCCATAGCGTTCGAGATATGTGCGATTTAGCGTTCACTGCACTTGGATGCGCAAGACCACAAAACAAGAGTTATGAAGCTAATCACGAAGCGACCGCAGACTGGTTTATCAAGACTTACGTCAAAGGGATGCAGTTGTAGTCCTATGTTGGGTCTGCGCGGCATAGGATTTCGGTGACAGAGATATAAATTGGGAGAGGCCATGAGGCAGTTCTTGCGAAATTGGGGAACGTGGATTGCCCTCATTGGGGGCATCGGCCTGCTAGCTTGCCAAGTGCCGGCTGGATCTGGTTCGAGTGAGAACAGCGCTGAGAATTCAATGCCGGCGGCAACAACATTCTATGGCTATGCATGCAAGACAGATTGTAGCGGTCATAAAGCGGGATACGCTTGGGCAGAGCGTAAGGGCATTACCGATCCTGATGATTGCGGGGGTAAAAGCCAAAGCTTCATTGAAGGATGCAGGGCCTTTGCGGCAGGCAGATTTTAGTAATTTATTGAGGGGACGGCTGTGACCATTGTTGGCGCATATTTGATATCGATCATTCTCAGTTTCTTGGGTGGGCTTATCGGATTGTTCGTTTCGACACCGATTTGTATGGCGTTTCATACAGTACTGCGGCCGCAAAGTTTGCAGGAAAAATTCTTAGAAAATTTGAGCCTTTATAGCGAAAGATTATCCGGAATTATTTCTGGATTTATCACGTATTTTTCATATCAAAGCGTATTAGAATTTATGAGTGTCGAGTTCGGGCAGAACACAATCATCTTTATAGTGGTTCTGACCTTCGTAACGTCAACACTGTATGTGTTGTCAGCTCCCCACCGAAAAAGCCAAGAGGCAACAAATTTCTGGTGGAAGGTTGGTACAGTAATTACAATTTACATAAATTCTTAAGACCGTGAGGTAAAGATCCTTTAAATAAGCGCATCATCGCCGCAGTTTTAGGTTCCGGTGACAGTGCACTCAACTCCTATTCAGTGCACAGTCACCGTAAATCCAATTTATTAATTCTCATGACCTGCCTTTCAGCGGCCGGTCGTGTCACGGCCCTGGCCTAAGCTCGCTGCTTACTTCTCCTTTCGCTTAATTTAAAAAGAGTTGTAAGGCTGAAAAATCAAACTGCCTCAGTGTAAATCATGTAAGTGGCAAATTTGAAGGAGGGGAAAGGCATGACTTTCAAAAACGTTTTAATCATTTTTTTGTTAGCGACTACGGCCGCATGTGGGACGGGGGATACATCTCAAAATAATGATGGTGATGACGGCTTAGATAACGGGTTAATCAAATATCCTCCAGATTCTGAAGGCTATGTAACTTCGGCATTTCAGAGCGTTAAAGTCTACAGTGTTACAGCAGTTCAATACATTTGTACGGTGATAGCTGTCAGAGACGGCTATGAACCCAATGCACTGGCTCATCTAGCTAAAATGGAAACGCAGATTGACCTCATGTCTGCTGATGATGAAGCAAAAGCCAATGCCGCAGCTGAAGCAAGTGGTCTTCTATTGAAGGATGCCAATAATTGGTACGACATAAATCGCAATGAAACGGATATAGGCAGCTTTTACGAGGATAAATGCAGAGTGCCGATTGAAAACATGAGCAAAATGTATGGCAATTAGATTTACGGCAACAGTGTACTCAAATCCTATTCAGTGCACTGTCGCCAAAAAGTATGCGCTATGCCCGCCTAAACATGGCGGCATTTGCAATCGGGTTAACCGGTCGCCTCACCCCAGCCGCGTGAACCACTGCATCTGTAAAAACGTATCATTGTAATCATTGTCGCTGCCATCTTCGCCCCCAAAGATTTTACATTTCCCAAAACCTTTGCATAAACCTACAGCGGCAAAAAACGGGGCGTAAATTGTGGGTGAATGATAGAGGTCGATGCAGTCATTACGTGGGTCGACGGGGCGGACCCCGCGCATAAGGCACAAAGGGATTTCTATCTGGCAGAGGCCAAGGCGGAGGCGGATGCCTTCGCGCGTCCGCCGCTTCACGATAATGGCACCAACCCCCATCGCTGGGTCTGCAGTGACGAGCTGAATTATTGCGTGCGCTCCATCGCCAACAATGCGCCGTGGGTGCGGCGGATATGGATCGTCACCGACAATCAAATTCCGCAGATCACGCAATTGCCGCCCGAATTCGCGGCGAAGATCAGCATCGTTGACCATCGCGACATCTTTGACGGGGCGGAAAATGCGTTGCCGACGTTCAATTCGCTGTCGATTGAAACGATGTTGTGGCGCATCCCCGGGCTGGCCGAACATTTCTTATATTTCAACGATGACGTCTTCCTGACCGCGCCGGTTACGCCGTCGGATTTCTTTGCCGGCGATGGGCCCGTGCTGCGCGGCAAATGGACCGACCACAGCGATCTGGCGGCCTGTGGCGCGAGCCGTGATGAGGCCAGCCTGCTGAACCATTTTAACCAGATCAACGCCGCGCAGATGATTGGCTATAGCGCCGACCATGTGTTCGAAAGCGCGCATGTCGTGCACCCGATGCAGCGTTCGGTGATGGCGGATTTATGTGCGACCTACGCGGCCGAATTTGCGCACAACGCCAGCTATCGCTTTCGCGACACCGCGCAGTTCCTGCCGCAAAGCCTGCATAACCATGCCTGCCTTGCCGATAATAGCGCCGCGATATTGGACACGCGCGATTATCTGCACATTGCCGTCGGCGCGCATGACCAATGGACCGCCGACGATGTCAGCGGCTATCTGGGCGGGGCGGAGCGCGACGCGATCAAGTTCCTATGCGTCAATGACTTGCCAGAAGTAGAGCGCAGCTTCCCCGATGCACGTGTGTGGATCGAGGAAGCGATTGGCGGTTAGCCGCGCCGATTACCCCTCAATCATGCTCCCGATCACCAGCGCCCATATATAGCTCGCGGCCGGTTTCGTCATAGACCTTGCTCATTTGCGCCATGCCGGCCTCTGCCTCTTCCGTTGCGATGAACGATTCGGCTGGCTGGTTCTGCAAACGCGCAAATTCGCGCACTTCCTGGCTGATTTTCATTGAGCAGAATTTTGGTCCGCACATGGAACAGAAATGCGCTGATTTTGCGCCTTCGGCGGGCAGCGTTTGGTCGTGATATTGCTCCGCCGTGTCGGGATCGAGGCTTAGGTTGAATTGGTCGCGCCAGCGGAATTCGAAGCGTGCCTTGCTGAGCGCATCGTCGCGGACTTGCGCGGCGGGGTGGCCCTTTGCAAGGTCAGCGGCATGTGCCGCCAGCTTATAGGTCACAACGCCGACCTTCACATCGTCACGGTCGGGTAGGCCCAAATGCTCCTTTGGCGTGACATAGCACAGCATCGCCGTGCCGTACCAACCGATCATCGCCGCGCCAATGCCGCTGGTGATATGGTCATAGCCCGGCGCAATGTCGGTGGTGAGCGGTCCAAGCGTGTAGAATGGCGCTTCGCCGCACACTTCCAACTGCTTGGTCATATTCTCTTTAATCTTGTGCATCGGCACATGGCCGGGCCCTTCGATCATCACCTGCACATCCGATTTCCACGCGCGATGGGTCAGCTCACCCAGCGTATAGAGCTCGGCAAATTGCGCTTCGTCATTGGCGTCGGCAATCGATCCGGGGCGCAGGCCATCGCCCAACGAATAGGCGATGTCATAGGCCTTCATGATTTCGGTAATGTCGTCGAAATGTTCGTAGAGGAAGCTTTCCTTGTGATGCGCGAGGCACCATTTCGCCATGATGGAACCGCCGCGTGACACGATGCCGGTCATGCGCTTTGCCGCGAGTGGAACATAGGGAAGCCGCACGCCCGCGTGGATGGTGAAGTAATCGACGCCCTGTTCGGCTTGTTCGATGAGGGTATCGCGGAAGATTTCCCATGTCAGGTCTTCGGCAACGCCGCCGACCTTTTCCAGCGCCTGATAAATCGGCACAGTGCCGATGGGAACGGGCGAGTTGCGGATGATCCATTCGCGCGTATCGTGAATGTTGCGGCCGGTCGACAGGTCCATGACGGTGTCCGCGCCCCAGCGGATGGACCAGACCATCTTGTCGACTTCCGTCGCGACATCAGATGCAACCGCGCTGTTGCCGATATTAGCATTGATCTTGACCAGGAAATTGCGGCCAATCGCCATGGGTTCGGATTCAGGGTGGTTGATGTTGTTGGGGATGATCGCGCGGCCGCGGGCGATTTCTTCGCGGACAAATTCGGGGGTGACGTAATCGGGGATGCTTGCGCCAAAGCTTTCGCCGTCGCGGATATATTCGGCCAGGCGTGCACGGCCCAGATTCTCACGCTCGGCAACATATTCCATTTCCGGCGTGATGATGCCGCGGCGGGCATAATGCATCTGGCTGACGTTCATGCCGGGCTTTGCGCGCAGCACATGTTTGCGGACATTGGGGAATGGCGCCACGCCGCCGCTGCGGTCGGGGCCAAGTTGACCATTGTCTTCGGGGCGGACTTCGCGTTGCAGCACCTCTTCCACATCGCCGCGCTCACGGATCCAGCTGCTGCGGATTTCGGGCAGGCCCATGCTGATGTCGATGCGGGCGTTGCTGTCGGTATATGGTCCGCTGCTGTCATAGACGCGCACGGGTGGCTCGCCCGACGATGGCTCAAGATAGATTTCGCGCATGGCCACTTTGCGTTCGCCGACGTAGATTTTCTTCGATCCACGGATCGGGCCAGTGGTGACGCCAATTTCGGTGCGTGCGGGGATGTCTGCCATGTCTAGTCTCCAAATTATCGCGAAGGAGAGTGATTGGCGTGAAGACCGGGCTCGGTCCTCGCCAGTCCCCCGGACTGGCTGCGGTCTCACCTCCCTACGCCCGCATCAACGGGATCAGGTTCAGCGGGTCGGATGGCGTTACCCATCCCTCTCAGTCACACGACTCCCCGGGGATGGAGATGCAATAGGCGCGTGAAGCGTATCAGTCCAGCAGGATGAATATCGTCACGGCAATGAAATTAGGCCGCAGCAACATCCGACTGCAGCGCCCTCCAGAATATGGGCGAACTCGCAAGGCGCAGGAATTTTTCCGCCAGCCCCGGTTCAAGGGTTTTGCCGCTCGCTTGCATGACGGCGGCCATTGCGGCCTGTGGCCCGTCTTTCGACGCGACATCGTCAGCCAATGTTGCCACGGCAAGGATGTGGATCGCCAGCTGATCGGTTTCATTGCGCGGTGCGGCGGGTTCAAGCCCGCTTTGCAATATCCGCATCCACATACGGTGGTGCAGGGCATCAAGGCGGGCGGCTTCAACGTCGATCAGTTGCGCCAGCTTCGATCCGATCCAGCTCAAGCGCGCCTCACGCGTGCGTGCGCGCGGCGCTTTGGCCGACGTTGCCGACACAGGCTGAGAGGAACTGGCGGTAAACTGGTTGTGCGACGGAATCATAGCGGGCGCCCTATTTGCAGAGAAGCCCGATTATGACCCGCACATGATTTCCAACTCGTTAAGGCGTGTCAAAAAGTATAGCTAATCCCGCCGGCCAAAAACCACTGATCGGCATCACCGCGCAGCGACGTTACAGGTGATCGTTTGGCGTCGCCGGTCAACCGCGAATACATCACAAGGCCGAACACGCCCCAGCCACCATCGCGTGCATCGCCCGACAAATCGACGCCGCCCAGCAGACTTGCGCCATAGCTTTTCCAGCCGCCATCAGCATCAAATTGGGGCAAGCCGCTGGCCGCGCTGCCAACGGAATCAATGCTGAAATAGGTGTCGGCATAATTGCCGTCGACATGCGTTGCAGATAGGCTGAGGCTCGTGAAAATGGCCGTAGACAGCGGGGTCGAATAGCTGATGCTTGGGCTAATCAAACGGCCTTTATGTGCGCCAGCGACATCCCATTGAATGTCGGTGGAAAATGCCAGATTGTCGAACGGATTGATAAGCTTCGCAAATGACACGCCCAAGGTCGCGCCTACTTCGATTGCGACATCTTCTTTGCCCAGCAACCGGACGACAGGGTCCTTGATATTCCCGTTGCGATCAAGGCGGACGCGGAAAAGAGGGCCAGCGAGAAATTTGACAGCACTGTCTGTGTTACTGTCGGCAATCAAATCGGCGTAAAGGCCCGGGCCACGAGCGCCAAAGTCGATTCCGCCGATGCTGCCCTGCGCAAGGGGTGCGGGAAATACATCATAATCGTCCGAACCTTCATAGCTTGGGGCATAGCCAGCACCGATGCCGACCGTAACCCAGTCGCCTGCAAATATGCTGCGGCCCGAGATATCTGCTGTTTCGGTGGTCGCATCTTGGGCAAAAGCCGGGCCGCACATTATGGCGCTCGCCAACATGGCTGCCATGCTGCCGTTTATAATTTTCATGATCGGTTCCCAAATTACTCACCTTGGGAACCCGTCGCAGCATCAGTTAGTTCCGCCGCAGCGGGATACAGCGCCGTTAAAGCATATATTTCATCTTTACCCGCTGGCTGACGGCGGCGGCATCAACCTCAAACGCCGCGGCCTTAAACTTGGGCGGGCCAGCAACAATCGCGGGATTGCGGGAAAAGCCAAAGCCTTCTTTGGGCAGGAAAATGGCCATATCCATTTTGTTGTTGGCATTTTCATCATGGACCAACGCGACCGCATATGTGCCCTTTGCGATACCCGAAAAAGATATATTTGCGGCATCGCGCGCGGATATACTGGTCTTCAAACCTTTTGGATCCTTGCCGCAATCGGGGAAGAAACGCGGGTTCGCGGTGACGCAGACGAGGACGTTGCCTTTCGTACTGCGCAAGCCATAGATGTTTATATCAATCGTCGCGGTTGCGGGCGCGGCTTCAACTGCGCCGCTTAAGGTTGCGATCCCAATGGCCGAGACCAAGGTCAGTGCCGCACATTTTATCCCAAAACCTGAAATATAGCCCATAATTCCCTCGATATGCGTCGTGATGTTTTTGATGATGTGTCGCCGTTATCAGCCACTGCCCTAATCTGCCGTTGACGATGGATTTGGGGAAACATTCCCACCCCATATGGTTGGTAACGCCCATGATCGTCATCACCGATAGCACGACGCCCAAAGACGCAACATGAATGGGAATGACGAAGACCAAAAACGGAATGACGAACGCGCCTGACAATGCCTCCCACGGATGGAAGGACATGGCTGCCCATGCGGTGGGCGGGCGGCTTTCATGATGGACAGCGTGCGCGGCCTTGAACCAAAACGGGCGATGCATTAGCCGGTGTGTCCAATAAAACCATGTGTCGTGCGCAAACAGATATAGAAATATCGACAGCGGCAGATACCAAGATGGGTAAGCGCCGGCATCACGGTAAATCAACGTCCAGCCCAGATTGTCCCATCCCCAAGCGACGATGCCCGCAGGAATGCCGTAAATCGCGGCGCTGGCGAGGCTCCATCCGATTTCGCGGCGGATTTGTTGGTCAAGGCCAAGATAAAGGCCGGGCTCGCGCAATTTCGTCGCCCATGCAAAAGCGCCGCTGACCACCAGATAGCGCACGCCGACAATCGCCGTCATCGCCAGAGTTGATGATATCAAGATCAGCCATGAGCCCATCTGGCGCCTTTAGCCCTTATGCTATCGGTTTAGCAAATTGCGTGTTTCGAAATCACCGGGGCCAGAAATGCTAATCAGGTCGCCATCGTGCATGACCTTGATTGGCCCTTTATAGCGGCTGGCGGCATCACCAATCAGCGCGAATTCCAAAGGCTTCGGCACCGATGGGACGATATGGGTAAAGGCCAACATGTCCGCGCCGGACGCCTTTGCCACATCGGCGGCTTGTTCGGGGCTGATATGGTAATTCTGGATATCGTCGAAGATTTTGGCCCGGTTTATCATGCCCGCCTTTTGCGCGCTGGTGGCGAGGGCATCGACCATGCGCGGGGACAGCAGTTCGCTGACATATAAATCCGAACCCTTAGCGGCTTTGGCCAGTGCAGGGGTGAACGCGGTGTCACCCGATATGGTAACGCTGCGGCCCTTATAATCGACGCGATAGCCAAAGGCGGGCGTGATCGGATCATGGTCCACAGAAAAGGCGGTAATGCGCACGCCGTTGGTATCATAGACCACGCCCGGCTGGATCGCCTTACCCGTCATACCAAAGCCAGATTGCGGAACGACCGCTGCGCCATGGTGGCCAATGCGGTAGGTTGAATCAATCCGGTACGCCGCATTCAGCCCATTGGTGATTTCGGTGACGCCTTCAGGGCCAGACACAGGCAGCGGTGTTTTGGCGCTCGTCCCTGCCCAACGCTGCAGCGTGAAGGGGCCAAGGCCTTCAAAATGGTCGCTGTGCAAATGCGTGAGCCACACGCCTTCAATCTTATCGAGCGGCATCCCCATGAGAGACAGCGTTTTGCCCGAGCCTTCACCCATGTCGAAAACAAACAACCGGCCGCCGGCGATCACAACGGTGCACGCCGCCGCGCGGTCACGGTTTGGCAAGGGCGAACCCGTGCCGCAAAATCCGACATGCAGCGCATTTTCGGGCAATTCCGCCATGACATTGCGCGACATCGCACTGTCCGCAGCCCGCGCAATCAGCGCCATCGCCAGTGCGTCACGTTTTACATATGCCGCACCGCCCGCAACGACCAGCCCGCCAAGGACGGCCAAAAGCCATTTCTTCCGCATGATAATTTCTCCCGTTTGACGACGTACGTACGCGTTTTTGATACCCTTAGCATATAGGAAAATGATGACGGCGTCGGTGCGCGGCCCAGTCGCTGCACATAAAGCTGTGCATTACCTTGGCAGAAGCCTTCCCCTTGTAAAATGGCTGCGCTAGGGCCGGATGGTGATACGCGAAAATATCAAATGCGATTTGGCCATTGTCGGTGGCGGGCTTGCGGGCGGGCTGATCGCGCTTGCCCTTGGCAAAATGCGGCCCGAATTGAAAATCGTCCTGATTGAACAAGGCGACAGCTTTGGCGGCAACCATATTTGGAGCTTTTTTGCGAGCGACATATTGCCAGAACATCGTTGGCTGACTGCGCCTTTGGTGACCTATGGCTGGTCGGGTTATGACGTCAAATTCCCGGGGCACAGCCGCACGCTCGACAATATTTATTACACGATTGAATCCGAACGGCTTGACTGGGTGTTGCGTAAGAACCTGCCGGCGTCATCATTGATGCTTGGCCGTGAAGTGAAAGCGGTCTCGCCCAGGCTTGTGGTTCTCGACGGCGCACAGCGTATTAACGCCGGCGGCGTGATTGACGCGCGGGGCGCAGGCGACCTGAACCATCTTGATTGCGGCTGGCAGAAGTTTACCGGCCAGCTGATGCAATTGTCAGAGCCCCACAATCTTACAAAGCCCATCGTCATGGACGCAACAGTCGACCAGCATGATGGCTATCGCTTTGTCTATGTCCTGCCCTTTGGAATGGACAAGCTGTTTGTCGAAGACACGTATTACAGCGATAAGCCCGATTTGGACCCGCGCATCCTGCGTCAACGGATTGCGGCTTATGCCGATGAACAAGGCTGGAAAGTCGAGCGCGTCTTGCGTGAAGAAAATGGCGTCTTGCCCGTCGTGATGGGCGGCGATCTGGAAAGCTATTGGGCAAGTGGCAGTGGCCGCACAGCAAAAGCCGGCGCGCGCGGTGCATTTTTTCAGGCGGTGACCAGCTATTCCCTGCCCGACGCGGTGCGCAACGCCATTTTCATTGCAGAGCAGCCCGATCTTGATGGCGACAAGCTCAATCTTGTTCTGCGCCAGCGTGCACAAGACCATTGGAACAAGGGCAGATTTTTCCGGATACTCAACCGGATGCTGTTCCGCGGCGCCGAAGGCCGCGACCGATATAAAATATTAGAACGTTTCTACAGGCTAAAACCCGGATTGATTGAACGCTTTTATGCTGGGAATAGCACCAACAGTGATAAGGTGCGCATCCTGATTGGCAAGCCGCCCATTCCCATAGGGAAAGCCATCACCGCGATCCGGAGCAAGAAGAAATGACGAAGACAGCAGCGATTATTGGTGCCGGATTTGGCGGCCTTGCGCTTGCAATGCGGCTTCAATCTGCAGGCATCTCCACAACAATTATCGAAGCGCGCGATAAGCCAGGTGGCCGTGGCTATTATTGGGAAAAGGATGGCTTCACCTTTGACGGCGGCCCAACGGTTATCACCGACCCGCCATGCTTGGAAGAATTGTGGTCGCTGTCCGGGCATAAAATGTCGGACGACGTGGAATTGATGCCCGTGTTCCCGTTCTACCGTTTGAACTGGCCCGATGGCACGAATTTCGATTATTCAAATGACGCACCCGGCCTGAAAGCCGAAATTGAAAAGCTGAACCCTGACGATGTTGAGGGCTATCGCAAATTCCTCGAATATTCGAAGGGCGTGTTCAAAGAGGGCTATCAAAAGCTCGGTTCCGTCGCATTCCTCGACTTCGCATCGATGATCAAGGCCGCGCCAGCACTGATGAAATATCAGGCATGGCGTTCGGTCTATTCGATCGTTTCGTCTTATGTGAAAGACGAAAAACTGCGCGAAGCTTTGTCATTCCACACATTGCTCGTCGGCGGAAACCCGATGAGCACCAGCGCGATCTACGCGCTTATCCACACCATCGAAAAAGAGGGCGGTGTCTGGTTTGCCAAGGGCGGCACCAACCGGCTTGTCGCCGCAATGGTCACACATTTCGAACGGCTCGGCGGGACAATCCGTCTCGGCGATCCCGTCGAAGAAATCGAAACACGCGGTGACAAGGTCATTGGCGTGCGTACCAAATCGGGCTGGCGCATGGACTGCGACATGGCGGCGTCCAATGGCGACCTGATGCACACTTACAAGGATTTGTTGACCAGCAACAAACGCGGCGAACGCGCAACCAAATCGCTGCGGCGCAAAAGCTGGTCGCCATCGCTTTTCGTGCTTCACCTTGGCATTAAGGGCACATGGCCGGGCATTCCGCACCATATGATCCTGTTTGGCCCGCGCTACAAAGGCCTGCTGGACGACATTTACAAAAACGGCGTCCTTCCGCAGGATTTCTCGCTATATCTGCACCATCCAACCGTCACGGACCCAAGCCTTGCGCCCGAAGGTTGCTCGACATTTTATGTCCTCGCGCCTGTCGCGCATATGGGCAAAGCGCCGCTCGATTGGGATGGCGATGTGGGTGAAGCGTTGAAGGAACGGATTTTGGATGAGCTTGAGCGCCGCCTGATCCCCGACATCCGCAGCCGGATCATGACCCAGTTCCATTACACGCCAGCCGATTTTGGCCGCGACCTTTCCGCGCATTTGGGCAGCGCGTTCAGCCTTGAACCCGTTTTGTGGCAGTCGGCCTATATGCGTGCGCATAACCGCGATGACGCGATACACAATCTGTATTTCGTCGGCGCGGGCACGCACCCCGGCGCTGGCATTCCCGGCGTTGTCGGCAGCGCAAAGGCAACGGCGGCATTGATGCTGGAGGAAGCACATAAGTGAAACGGCTCGCGGTCTATTGCGGTTCGGCAACCCCCGATAACCCCATCTATATCGAAGCGGCGCGCAGCGTCGGAAAGATGCTGGCGGAACGCGGCATTGGCGTTGTCTATGGCGGCGGCCGATTGGGGCTCATGGGCGCAGTGGCCGACAGCGCGCTTGCGGCAGGCGGCGAAGTCATTGGCATCATCCCCGAAGCACTGGTCGGCGCTGAAGTCGCGCACAAGGGATGCACCGAACTGCATGTCGTTTCGGGCATGCACGAACGCAAGGCGCGCTTTACCGACCTGTCCGACGGCTTCATAACTATTCCCGGCGGCGTCGGGACGATGGACGAATTGTGGGAAGCCATCAGCTGGTCACAGCTTGGCTATCATCAAAAACCCGTCGGCGTTTTGAACATTGCGGGTTTTTATGATCAGCTTATCGCGTTCAACCAGAATATGATCGATGTCGGCTTTATCCGGCCGCAACATGCGGGCATCATGATCGTCGATGACACGCTGGACGGATTGCTGGACAAAATGGCCGCTTATGTGCCGCACAAGACCATCTTCCAGATGAAAGCAGACGATTTGTGAACCAAGTCCATATCAGCCCTTGCACAGATTTTTGCCGTGGCTGATTTTGATCGCCCTGCCCTTGTTCAATTTGCGCAGGACAGCATATCGCGGGGTTCCAAGTCCTTCCGTTTCGCCAGCCGGTTGTTTGACCGCATTACGCGCGAACGCGTGTGGCTGTTGTATGCATGGTGCCGCAAATGCGATGATATGGCCGATGGTCAGGACCATGGCGGCGCGATGGCGGCAGTCACCGACCCTCAGGAAAGCCTTGCCGCCATTCGTACGCTGACCGCAGCAGCGTTGGCCGGCATGCCCACAGGTGAGCCCGCCTTTGACTGCCTTGGCGTTGTCGCGCGGGAGTGTGGCATTACGGCGCGCATGGCAGAGGATGTGATCGAAGGCTTCGCATTGGATGCCGCGGACTGGCACCCCCGCCGCGAAAGCGACCTGTACCAATATTGTTATCATGTTGCGGGCGCCGTGGGCGTGATGATGGCCGTGGTGATGGGGGTTCCGGCGGATGATGATGCTACGCTCGACCGGGCATGCGACCTTGGCCTCGCCTTTCAACTTGCCAACATCGCGCGGGATATTGCCGAAGATGACGCCGCCGGACGCTGTTATTTGCCCGACGACTGGCTGGCGACGCTCGATATCGGGCCGGGCGAGCATATGAAGCCGCATAACCGCAAGAAACTGGCGCTGATGGGCCGCTGGCTGGCGGACGAGGCGGAACAATATGAAGCGTCGGCACGCGTCGGCGCGGCGCATCTACCGCTGCGTGCACGTTGGGCCGTGCTATCCGCCGCAGGGATTTATGGCGAAATCGCGCGCAAAGTCCGCGCCGCCGATAGCCACGCGTGGGACCAACGTATTTTCACCAGCCGCCCCGAAAAGTTTCGCTGGGTGCGCAAGGCGTTTGTCGATGCTGTTGCGAACAACCCGCGTGATATGGATCGCGCGGCGTTGTGGACGCGGGCGAGGGTTTAGCAGCGCGGGTTTTGTCGCGCTGAAGTGGTTATCTAAAATTCGTCATCCTGAACTTGTTTCAGGATCTTACTTTTTCAACGTCGGTAGTAAGACCCTGAAACAAGTTCAGGGTGACGGTGATGGACATTTGGACGTTGCCTAAACCAACGTCAAACGGACGGATTTAACAACCGCGCCGCACGCCCCGACAAGCGCTCCACCACGGCGGAATGTATCCCCGGCGCGCAGCAGATCAGGCCGAAATCCAACGGCTTGCGCTTATTATATACTATCGGTCCGCCAAGCGCATCGGTCACGACTGCGCCCGCTTCCTGCGCGACGAGGTGCGCAGCGGCGATGTCCCATTCATTGCCCCAGCGTAGCGTTGCGACCAAATCGGCACGGTCACAGGCGACCATCGTCATCCGCATCGCGATGCTGTTGGGCTTGGGCACCGTCACAAGGTCCACATCCAGCCGTGGCAATTCATCCGCGGGCACGCGTGATCCGTTGAAATCCAATCGCGTGCTGCCCAACAGCGGCGCATTGTTGCACGTCACACCTTCGCCGCGTGCAGCGACCCAGATTTTGTCTTCGGCTGGCGCAGCCATCACCGCAAATATCGGAATGCCATCGGCCACCAAGGCAACCGACACGCACCATCCGCTGCGTCCGCGCACATAATCGCGGGTGCCGTCAATGGGGTCGACGAGCCACAATAGCCGCGCATCCAGCCGCTTTGGGTCATCCAGCGTCTCTTCGGACAACCATGCCGCCTCCGGCAAAATCGCCTGCAAACGGGTCGTCAGCAACGCATCGACGGCGATGTCGATTTCGCTCACGAAATTGTCGCGGCTCTTTTCCCACACCTTGGCGTCCGGCACTGCGCCATCGCGCCAGCTGGCAAACGCCAACGCCGCAGCTTCCTGCGTGGCTGCGATGACGGCGTCTCTATCAAGCTGGCGTTCAGGCACCTGCGATCATCATGCCGTCGATCCGCAAGGTCGGCACATTGATGCTGCGGATCCATTCCAGATCGTTCGCGGCGGTCATTGTGGCAAACATATCCTTCAAATTTCCGGCAATGGTAAATTCGCTCACGGGTCCGGCAATTTCGCCGTCGATGATGAGGAAACCGGCGGCACCACGGCTGTAATCGCCCGTCACAGGATTAACCCCCTGCCCGGCGAGTTCGTGCACATAGACGCCATGTTTGATATCCGCGATCAGTTCGGTAACGCTGACACTGCCGCCTTCCAAATGCACGTTCGACGGGCTGACGCCCGGCGCGCCGCTCACGCCGCGGCTGGCATGGCCCGTGGGTTCTAACCCCAATTGGCGCGCCGATGCGCTTTCCATCAACCAGCCGGTGAGAACACCATTTTCGATAATCGCACGGCGCGCGGTGGGCAGGCCTTCGCCATCAAAGGCGCGCGACCCAAGCCCGCGCGGCACATGCGGATTGTCGATGATCGATATGCCGCTGTCGAACAATTGCGCGCCGAGCGATTCCAGCAAGAAGCTTGTTTTGCGGGCAATGGCCGACCCGCTAATCCCACCCAGCAAATGCCCAACAAAGGAACTGCCAACGCGCGGGTCAAAGACCACGGGCATCTGTCCGCTTTTGATGGTGGCGGGGTTCAACCGCTTGACGGCGCGTTCACCGGCACGCGTGCCAACGCTGGCGGGGCTGGCGAGATCGGCAAGATGCCGGGCCGAACGCCAGTCATAATCGCGTTCCTTGGCGTCGCCGTCGCCCGACAGCACGCTGACCGATATGCCATAGCCTGATCCCGCCTTTACGCCTGCAAAGCCGTGGCTGGTGGCCAGCGCAAAGATCGAGCGCGACGCACTTGCGCCAGCGCCTTCGCTGTTGGTGACGCCGGGAACGGCGCGCGCGGCGTCTTCGCACTCAAGCGCCGCTGCGCGAAGCCGTGCGGGATCGGGGTCTTGGCCATCATCGCTGTCGAAGTCCGGAATTGCGCCCGTGAGCAGCCGGTCGTGCGGCGCGAGACCTGCATATTGGTCTTCGGGTGCTTCTTTCGCCATGTCGATCGCGCGGGAAACCAGACCGGCCAGAATATCGGGGTTCATGTTGGACGATGAAATCGTCGCCGATCGCTGGCCGACAAAAACCCGCAAGCCAATATCTTCGCCTTCGGATCGGGCCACATCCTCTAACTGGCCCAGCCGCACCTGAACGTCCGTAGATGCGTCACACACATAAACGGCATCGGCGGCATCAGCGCCGGCTTTAATGGCTTGGGAAACGAGATTGTGCGCGCGATCAAGCGCTTCTTGAGGTTTAAGCATGATTCCCGCTTAGGCGCGGGCCGTTACAGCGTCAATCAAGCGGCTTTCAAAATACCGTGAACAAAACCGCCAAAATTGCCGGAATGACCACAGCAGCCGCCCAAAGCTTCAACCGGTCCGCGACATAATGCGTCTTCAGGCCATCGCCATTATACGCAGCGGCATCGAGCGCCTGCCAGCGACGCTCCATATTGCGGCATGGCGGAATGACCACAGCCACGAAGAGGACCAAGACAAAATAAGGGAAAATTGACGTGCCACTGGATTCGATGGTGGGTGTCACCAAAAATATCAGTGCCAATGTGTAGACCACCAGCGCAAAGGCGACATGGTCGGACATACGTTTTGAATAGCTTTTATAGCTGCGCATTTGCGCTTGTTCGGCTTTTGCCATTTTTTTGCTCTCCTCTTCCCGTCATGAGACTGTCATCTTTGGGAACAGGTTTCAAGCACATTCCGCGTGGGTTATGGCAGCCCTAAAATCTTGTGATTCTGCAAGGATAAGCGCCATTTTGGGCGGTTCATGACGAAGCGTGTCGCTTCCTCTACGCTGGCCGCGTTCAACACCGCGTCGCCTTTATCCATGGGCTGGATGAGGAAATGGGCAAATTGCCATTCCTCCATGCGGTCCAAATCACTCGCCAATTGCGGCCAGACGAGTTTCAGCTCATCACCATGATGTTGGACCACGTCAGAGCCCGCCTTGGGGCTGATGCAGACCCAATCAATGCCCGGATGGACCGCGATAGTGCCGTTGCTTTCAATGGCGATCTGAAACCCGTGCGCATGCAATGCGTCGATAATCGCATCATCGACCTGCAACATGGGTTCGCCGCCGGTTATCACGACATAGCGCGATTGCGTGCCCTCACCCCATAACGCCGCAACTTTGGCCGCAAGGTCAGCCGCGTCATAACGCCCGCCATTTTCGCCATTCATGCCGACAAAATCGGTATCGCAAAATTGGCAAATGGCCGAACTGCGATCTTCTTCGCGGCCCGTCCACAAATTGCATCCGGCAAAGCGCAGAAACACCGCACGGCGGCCCGCATGGACGCCTTCGCCCTGAAGCGTCAGGAAAATCTCTTTAACCGCGTAGCTCATGCGTAATTGGTGGGATCGGGCAATCCCGCATCGGCAAAGCCCTTGGCGCGCAACCGGCAGCTATCACAGCGGCCACAGGCTTTGTTATCGGGCGTCGGATCGTAGCAGGACCAGCTCATGCCCGCATCAAGGCCAAGCCGCGCCGCTTGGGTGGCGATATCCGCCTTGCTCATGTGCAGCAACGGCGTGTGGACGCTGAAATGATCGCCCTCGACCCCCGCCTTGGTGGCCAAATTGGCCATGCCTTCAAAGGCACGGATGAATTCCGGGCGGCAATCGGGATAGCCCGAATAATCGAGCGCATTGACGCCAATCCACAAATCCCGCGCGCCGCGTGCTTCGGCAAGGCCAAGGCATAAGGAAAGGAATATCGTGTTGCGCGCAGGCACATAAGTGATCGGGATAGCGTTTTCTTCAACGCCCTCTTTGGGAACAGCAATGTCTGCAGTCAGCGCGGAGCCGCCAAAGCGTGTCAGATCAAGCGGCAGAACGATATGTTCAATCGCCCCCAAATGCGCGGCGATGGTCGCTGCGCTATCAAGCTCAATCCGGTGACGCTGGTTATAGTCAATGGTCAGCGCGATAAGGTCATAGCCTGCCTCACGCGCCAAGCCGGCAACAACCATTGAATCGAGGCCACCGGACAAGAGGACGATGGCAGATTTGGATTTTGCGGTCATTGTGAGGGGTCTCTGTATTCAGAGAGAAGAAAAGTGGTGCACCCGGAGCGATTCGAACGCCCGGCCCTCAGATTCGTAGTCTGATGCTCTATCCAGCTGAGCTACGGGTGCACTGGAGCGCCGCTATTAGGGACGCTGGCAAAGTTGTGCAATAGCTAATTTGCCCTTCAAAGCTGCTTGCAGGTCGATTTTCTGCGGATGGCATCCACAACCGGATATTCGGCCGGGCTGGAGAGCAATATCCGGATCAAGGCGATGCCACGATCATGTTGCAACGTTACCGGCTCATAACCCTGTGGCGCAGTCTGCCCGGCTTTCATCAATGCAAGACGGGCAGGCTTTCCACCCGTATCCCGGTCGCTGCGGACAGCGGCGACATCGGTGCGGGCGTCGAATATGCTCAATGACCAATAATGACCCGGTACCGACGCCACATCGACCAGCACGGGGCCCTTTGACACATCAAAAACACAGGAAGAATAGACAAGGTCAGGGCTTGGCCGGACAATCGGTTGATTGTCCGCGGTTGACAGTTCGCCAAATGCAAAGCTGTTTGCCGGCGCGCGCGCGCCGATAACATCCATCGCTTTTGACATCAGCGCATAAGGGGTCGCGAGCAAAACGCCTTGCCATGCGAACGCGGAGACCAGCAGTCCGGCGATGATAGGGAACATCCAGTTGCGTATCATGCGCATGCCTTTCTGGTAACGATAGGAAGTTTGGCGTTTGCGGGATCATTCAACAACGCGCCGCGCGGATGATAAGTGCGCAAGGTCAGGTCAAAATGCGGCGTCCCCCCTGTGGGCAGCCAGACACCTTCGGTCGGATTTGGCGAAACGGTGAATGACCAGTTGCCCTGCGCGTCACGGGTTGGCGCGTTGCCAGCGACCGACCAGCGGTTCGCGGCATTTTTCACAAGCCAGCCTTCGCCTTTGTAAAGCGTTACGCTCCACCAGCGCGCATCGAGTTCACCGCCTGTGACCGTATATGTGCAGCGACCTTCCAAGGGGCGTCCTTCGCTGTCGGTGCGGGTGATGAAATACATCGCCTCTTTCGCCGGCAATGCCAAAAGGCCATTCAGTGCAACCTTCGCGCGCGTCAAAGCTGACGCTGATGCGGTTCCCTGATTGGTATTCGCGCTCCATTGGCCGTTGTGGACCTGCTTATCTGCATAATCGCCACGAACCTGATGCACAGCATAAGCCGCGCCGCCAACTAAGCCCAATGCGATACATGCCGCAAATCGGTGCCATGTTTTCATAATGCTCTCCCTCGAACGAAGGTTAGAGCAAAAGATTAGTTTTTGGCAAGCGCCGCCTGCGCTGCTGCCAATCGCGCGATCGGCACGCGATAGGGTGAGGCGCTGACATAATCGAGGCCGACCTTTTCACAAAAGGCAATCGACGCCGGATCGCCGCCATGTTCGCCGCAAATGCCAAGCTTGATTTCAGGACGCGTCGCGCGGCCTTTGTTGGCGGCAATTTCGATCAGCTGGCCAACGCCTTCCACATCCAAGCTGACAAACGGGTCGCGGGCGTAAATGCCCTTGTCGACATAATGCGTCAGGAACCGTGCGGCATCATCGCGGCTGACGCCCAAAGTGGTCTGCGTCAGGTCGTTCGTGCCAAAGCTGAAGAAGCTACCGACTTCGGCGATTTCATCGGCCATCAATGCGGCGCGCGGCAGTTCGATCATCGTGCCGACCAGATATTCGATGCGCTTGCCCTGTTCGGCAAAGACAGCCTCGGCAGCCTTGTCGACAACATCCTTCATCAGCTCAAGCTCGCGGCGCGTGCCAACCAGCGGGATCATGATTTCAGGAACCGGTGCGACGGCCAATGAACAGGCCGCTTCAAATATCGCGCGCGCCTGCATCTCGTATATCTCAGGATAGGTCACGCCCAAGCGGCACCCGCGATGGCCAAGCATCGGGTTGAATTCGTGCAGTTCCGCCGCGCGTTGTTTCAACAGCTCGATACCCACGCCAGCAGCCGCAGCAACCTCGGCAAATTCGCTTTCCTGATGTGGCAGGAATTCATGCAGCGGCGGATCCAGCAAGCGGATGGTGACGGGAAGACCGGCCATCACTTCGAAAATCGCGGTAAAGTCCTTGCGCTGTTCAGGCAGCAATTTGTCGAGCGCAACGCGGCGGCCCTTTTCATCATCCGCAAGGATCATCTGGCGCACAGCGGTAATGCGCGCGGCGTCAAAGAACATATGCTCGGTACGGCACAGGCCAATGCCTTCTGCGCCAAAATCGCGCGCAGTTTGCGCATCCAAAGGCGTTTCGGCGTTGGCGCGGACTTTCATCCGGCGGCCAGCATCGGCCCACACCATCAACGTACCGAAATCGCCCACCAGCTCAGGCTGCAACGTCGGGACTTCGCCCGCCATCACTTCGCCGGTGGAACCATCAAGCGTGATGATATCGCCTTCATGCAACGTCCGTCCGGCAATGCGCAGCGTTTTGCCCGCGGCATCGATCTGAAGGCTGCCGGCACCCGATACGCAAGGACGGCCCATGCCACGTGCGACAACCGCCGCGTGGCTCGTCATGCCGCCACGTGCGGTCAGTATGCCGGTTGCGGCGTGCATGCCGTGAATGTCTTCTGGGCTGGTTTCAACGCGCACCAAAATAACGGACTCGCCGCGCTCTTTCCATTTGTCGGCGGTGTCGGCATCAAACACGATTTTGCCCGAAGCTGCGCCGGGCGATGCTGGCAGGCCAGAGGTCAGCACATCGCGCACCGCATCGGGATCCAGCGTCGGGTGCAGCAATTGGTCCAGCGCCATCGGGTCCACGCGCAGGACAGCCTCGTCTGTGGTGATGAGGCCAGCGTCGGCCATATCGACCGCGATTTTCAACGCGGCCTTCGCCGTGCGCTTGCCCGAGCGGGTTTGCAGCATCCACAATTTTTCACGCTCAACGGTGAATTCGATATCCTGCATATCGCGATAATGCGTTTCAAGAATGTCGAACACGTGCGCCAGTTCGGCGTAAACCGCGGGCATGGCTTCTTCCATCGACAATGGCTTGGCGCCCGCGCGCTCGCGCGCCGCCTTGGTCAGATATTGCGGGGTGCGGATACCCGCGACAACGTCTTCGCCTTGGGCATTGATAAGATATTCGCCATAATAAGCATTCTCGCCGGTCGCGGGATCGCGGGTGAAGGCAACGCCCGTTGCCGACGTTTCGCCCATGTTGCCGAAGACCATCGCCTGCACATTGACAGCCGTGCCCCAGTCACCCGGGATATTGTTCAGGCGGCGATAGACCTTTGCCCGGTCGGACTCCCATGAACCAAATACAGCGCCAACAGCGCCCCACAACTGGTCATGCACATCTTGCGGAAATGGCTTGCCCCATTCGGCCTGAACAAGGCGCTTATATTCAGCCACCAACGCCTTCAGATCATCGGCCGAAAGCTCGGTATCGAGATAATAGCCTTGGTCTTCCTTGGCGATTTCAAGCGCCTCTTCAAACGCGCCATGATCGAGCTCCAACACCACATCGGCATACATCTGAATGAAGCGGCGATAGCTGTCCCACGCAAAGCGGGCGTCGCCCGACGATGCTGCCAAACCTTCTACGGTTTGGTCGTTAAGTCCCAGATTTAAAACGGTATCCATCATCCCCGGCATCGACACACGCGCACCAGAGCGGACGGACACGAGCAACGGATTGGCCGCATCGCCAAAGGCTTTACCGGTGACCTGTTCAATATGCGCAAGGCCGCCCGCAACCTCTGCACGCACGCTATCGGGGAAGCTTTGGCCATTGGCGTAATAGGCCGTGCACATCTCGGTCGTGATCGTGAAGCCGGGGGGGACGGGCAATCCAATAGACGCCATGCCGTCAAGGTTCGCGCCCTTGCCGCCAAGGATATTCTTGTTGCCGCGAACGGTTTCATCGCCGTCCGAAACACCACCACCGAAACGAAATACATATTGGGTCATGCTAAGTCCTTATTGTCTGTCAGCATTCCCGGGGAGAAACCGTCAGCCTTCTATTTTCGCAAAATCCGCAACCCGGTGAACCGCATCGCGGAACCGCGCCAGCAAGCCCAAACGAAACGCCCGTTTAGCGGGGTCTTCGTCGTTCACCATCACGCCGTCAAAAAATGCATCGATGGGCGCGCGCAGGCTGGCAAGCGCTGCCATTGCGCCTTCGAAATCTTCGGCATCAACGGCCGCCGCGGCATTGGGCGCAGCGGTGTCGAGCGCGGTGAGGAGGGCGCGCTCTTCAGCAACCAAATCCGCCGGAGCGGGTGCAGCCGCGTCAACACCGTCCGCTGCCTTCAATATGTTCGCCGCGCGCTTATACGCCGCCAACAAATTCGCGCCTTCTGCTGTCGTGATATATGCCTGCAATGCCTTCACCCGCGCGAGCAGCCGGACAAGATCATCCTCACCACCAAGGCTAAACACTGCGTCAATCAAATCGTGCCGCACACCCGCTTCACGCTGTTGGACTTTGAGGCGGTCGACCAAAAATTCTTCCAAGCTGTCGAAGCTATTTCCGGCTCCAGTTGCCAAGAGCATATCCTTGAGCGAACAGCGCAGGTCGTTTTGAAGCAGCAGTGACAAAAAGCCGATGGCCGCACGGCGTAATGCGAACGGATCCTTCGAACCCGTGGGCGGCATGCCGGCGGCAAAGAATTGTGCCAGCGTATCCAGCTTATCCGCCAAGCTGACCGCCACAGTGACCGGCGCGGTGGGCACTTCGTCGCCCTGCCCGACTGGCTTGTAATGGTCGCGGACCGCGTCGGCGACAGCATCCGCTTCGCCTTGTGCGCGGGCGTAATAGCCGCCCATGAGGCCCTGCAATTCGGGGAATTCACCAACCATGCCGGTGACGAGGTCAGCCTTGCACAGCCGCGCTGCACGTTCGGCGTCATCGGCATTGGCGCCTTTGACGACGCCTTTTTCGACCAACCAGCGCGCCAGCTTGGCAACGCGTTCGACCTTGTCGGCGACGCTGCCCAGTTTTTCGTGGAACGTGATCTGCGCCAGCTTCGTCGCTTGGTCGTCCAACGCGACCTTCAGGTCCTGTTCCCAGAAGAATTTGGCATCGGACAAGCGCGCGGCGAGCACCTTTTCATTGCCCGCAACAATCGCTGCGCCGCCGTCATGTGCATCAATGTTAGCCGTGCAGACAAAGGCGTTGGCAAGCTTGCCATTGCTGTCGTGGCAGACAAAATATTTCTGGTTTACGCGCGCGGTCAGCTGAATAACTTCTTGCGGCACTTCCAAAAACGCTGGGTCGAAACGGCCAAGCATTGGTACTGGCCATTCGGTCAGCCCGGCATTTTCGACCACCAGCCCTTCATCCTCAACCAACGTCAGCCCTGCAGCCGCAGCAGCCGCCTTTGCGCCGTCGCGAATGATCGCGCAGCGTTCGGAGAAATGGACGAGGACATGGGCGGCGCGGAGCTTTTCAGCATAATCGCCCGCGTTGCCAATATTGACAGGGCCGCTGTGGTGGAACCGGTGTCCCATCGTCGTCGCGCCGCTGACGATACCTTCGATCTCGCATGGCACGACATCATCGCCCAGTATCGCGACGATGCCTTGCAATGGGCGGACCCAGCGCAGACTTTCCGTCGAAGCCGACCCCGCGCCCCAGCGTTGTGACTTTGGCCATGGGAACGCACGGATAATCGTTGGAATCGCCTCGGCCAGAACATCAGCGGTCTGACGCCCTGCCTTTTCCACGACGGCGAAATACACGCCATCGCGTTCGATCAGCTGATCTTGCGTCAGGCCGGCTTTGCGGAGGAAACCCTCCATCGCCTGTGGCGGTGCGCCGACTTTTGGCCCTTTGGTTTCTTCGGACACGGCGTCTGTCGCCAGCGGCAGCCCCGTCGCAATCAACGCCAAGCGGCGCGGTGTGGCAAAGGTTTCAACCGAAGCCGCAGCCAACCCGACCTTGGCCAGCGCATCGTTGAACAAGCGCGCCAAGTCTTCCTTGGCCTTCACCTGCATCCGCGCAGGGATTTCTTCAGAGCGAAGTTCCAGCAAAAAATCGGTCATGCTAAATCACCGTCATGCTGAACTTGTTTCAGCATCTTAATTTCTCCGACGTTGCAGTAGTAAGACCCTGAAACAAGTTCAGGGTGACGGCTGTGGGGAGGATTTTGCGTGGACGCCATCATGCCGTCCATCCGTTCTTTTCCATCCATGCCTGGCAGCTGCCTTTGGCGAGGTCGCGGACGCGGCCCATATAGCTGGCGCGTTCTTGCACGGAAATCACGCCACGCGCCTGAAGTATATTGAAGATGTGGCTGGCCTTGATCGCCTGTTCATAAGCGGGAATGGGCAGGCTGCGAGCAAGGCAGCTTTCGCACTCCGCGGTCGCCTTTTTAAAGGCATCGAACAGCATATCGGTGTCGGCCACCTCAAAATGATAAGTGCTCATCTGCCGCTCGTTTTCGCGGAAAACGTCGCCATAAGTAATCGCAGGGCGATCCGCGGTGGCATTGTTATAAGCGAGGTCGAAAATGCTGTCCTTGTTCTGGATATACATCGCCAGACGTTCCAGACCATAGGTCAACTCGCCCGAGACCGGCTTGCAATCAAACCCGCCCATTTGTTGGAAATACGTGAACTGCGTGACTTCCATGCCGTCACACCAGACTTCCCAGCCAAGGCCCCATGCACCCAGTGTTGGGCTTTCCCAGTCGTCTTCGACAAAGCGGATGTCGTGCAAAAGCGGATCAATGCCAATGGCCTTGAGCGAGCCCAGATACAGTTCCTGAAGGTCCGGCGGGCTTGGTTTCAATATCACCTGATACTGATAATATGCGCCGAGCCGGTTCGGGTTTTCGCCATAGCGGCCATCGGTCGGGCGGCGCGACGGCTGCACAAATGCGGCGTTCCACGGATCAGGTCCAAGCGCGCGCAACGTGGTCGCGGTGTGGAAGGTTCCGGCACCCATTTCCATATCATAAGGCTGCAATATCGCGCAGCCTTGCTTGCCCCAATAATCATGGAGGGTGAGGATCAGGTCCTGAAAACTAAGTGGTGCGATGTCGGACATGGCCAGCCCTTGGCGGAGATAGGCGGCTAAATCAAGGTTCTGAAAAGCACGCGCGCCGTTTTGTCAGTGACACATAGCATTATGTAAGGTGTTGTTGACATATTGCGCGAATCGCAATAGTAAGGTTTCCATGACACAAAGACATCATAACCTGACATGAAAAATCAGCTGAAAGTTCTCCGCGCGATGCGGAGCTGGAGCCAAGCCGATTTGGGCGAGCATCTCGATGTATCGCGCCAAGCGGTGAATGCCATTGAGACGGGAAAATATGACCCGTCGCTGCCGCTGGCGTTCAAGATTTCACGGCTGTTTGCATTGCCGATCGAGGAGATTTTCGATGACGAATTTGAAGGAGACTAACATGATCGATCGTGATGAAATCGCCGGTTCAAACGGCCGCCGCTTCATGTGGGTTATCGTTTCAGGCCTTGGCATCGTGATAACTGCAGGTGCCGTTGCCGGTTACCTTGCCGCACATGAGGCGCACGGTGGTGGCGCAATCGGGACCTCTGGAATACTGACATTGTGCGCCTTTGCCACCATCATCATCGGCCTATCATTCGCCATCTGGAGGAACGTCAGAAAGATGCAAGCCAGTAATGAGGGGCTCACGCGCCGCGAAAAGCTGAATCGCAACATGATCTTCGGTTTTGTACTGGTCGGTGGTGCAATCGGTCTACTCCCTGCGTTTTACGAGACAATCGTTGGAAATTCCGACACCGGACCTCCGCTGCTACTCGCAGACAGCCCAATGCCGCCAGTCATCGCCCTGATGCTGATCTTTTTCTGGACAGTGATTATGCCGATCATCGCCTGGTTCTGGCACAAGCGTGCAATCGATGAACAGGAAGCAAGCGCCTATCGTGACGGTGGCTATTACGCCGCATACGCATTGCTGATTGGCGCGCCGACTTGGTGGATTCTGTGGCGCGGCGGTTTTGTACCGGAGCCCGATGGCGTGGCCATATTCATGCTCTTTGCGTTAATATGGACGGCGGTCTGGTTCTGGAAAAAATATCGCTGATATCGAAACCATTTACATACGGTTTGTTGCTACGCCGGCTTAAAGGAGAATATCTATGCGTTTACGTTTAAAGTCCGTGCTTGCCGCGACCGCAACATGTACGCTGGCCTGGGCAATGCCAGCCGCAGCGCAGACCACGCCAACCGAGGCCCCCGCCGCAATCGAGGCGCTTGACCCCGTCAAAGCTCCTGCCGCTACCATCAAGGATGTCGATCCCGCTTTGTGGGTGGTGAAGGACGAAGACACGACGGTCTATCTGTTCGGTTCCATCCATATTTTAAAGCCGGGTTTGGGTTGGTTTGACGACGGCGTCAAAGCCGCTTTTGACACATCGGATCAACTCATCCTTGAACTGGTCGAACCGTCCGCAGCGGAAAGCCAAGCGCTTTTTGGCAAATTGGCGATGGACCAACAGGGCAAGACATTACGTTCCAAAATGAACGATGTGGACCGCGCTGTTTATGAAACAGCAGTGGGCAAGCTTGGCCTTCCCGCCGCGGCGCTGGACCCGTTTGATCCATGGGCAGCCGCGGTAACGCTGTCCCTGATCGCAATGCAAAGATCCGGATTTGATCCCAATAGCGGCGTCGAAAAACAGCTAACGGCCGCAGCCAATGCCGCCAAAAAGCCAATTGCCGGTTTGGAAACGATGGCGTTCCAATTGGGCGTGTTTGATACCCTGCCCGAATCCGAACAGGTCGCGTTTCTTGTTGAAACCGCAAAGCTGATTGATGATATGGGAACCAGCATGGACAAGATGGTCGACATGTGGGCATCGGCCGAAACCGAAAGCCTTGGCCAGCTCATGAACGAGGGCCTGACCAGTCGCACCTTGTACGACGCCCTGCTGACGAAGCGGAATGCCAATTGGGCAAAATGGATTTCGGCGCGCATGGCAAAGCCCGGCGTGACATTCATGGCGGTGGGCGCAGGGCATTTGGCTGGCCCAACGAGCGTTCAAAATCTGCTGCCCGCTTATGGCCTCAGCGCAACACGGGTGGCCTATTAAGTTTTGATGTGTCACGAGGGAGAGGGCCTGACAATATTCGGTCGGGCCCTCAACTTTTAGCGGGATCGCAATGGACAACACGCAGCACACCGATGGCGCTTATGCCGGGTCACTGGAAAGCCCGAACTATCCGGGTCTTTGGCCCACCGCCGGGTTTATCCTGCTCTATTTTGTGCTGCAGGGGGTGTGTACGGGCCTCATCATGGCCGCGACGGGAACGAGCAGCGCAGTGCCCGTGGTGATTATCTTCGGCCTTGTTGCCGCCGCGATTGTCCAACTGTTTCTGATGTGGCTGTATCTACGCAAGCCAGGGCGGATGGCGATATTGGGGCTCAATAGTTTTGGCAGAACCCCGCTGCGTCAGGCAACGGCACTTGCGGTCGTTGTGATCATGGCGGCCATGGCGTTCAATTATATTTACGCGACCTATGTCATTCCGGGTGTCGGAATGCAGGAGGAAATGGCCAAAATCCTTGCCTCCATACCGCGCACGCCCGTGAACATTGCCGCGATATTTTTCGCCATCGCGATTGCAGCGCCCATTGTTGAAGAATTGCTGTTCAGGGGCATGCTGCAAAATGCGATTGCGAAATATGTGCCGTTTTGGGCGGCAATCCTGCTTTCATCATTCCTGTTCGCGGTCGTGCATCTGCAGCTTTATGCCATCCCCGGATTGATGTCGCTGAGCATCGCTTTTGGCTATCTCTACCACCGCACAGGATCGCTGCGCACGAACATCATCCTGCACATGGCGAACAATGCGTTTGCTTTGGTCGTATCCCAAATTTTGAATTAAACGACGACAGGCTCCAGCAAGCGCAGCGTTCCGGCATCGGCGTCAATTTCCGCCATGCCGCCAACGGGCAAGGTGAATTGGTCGGTAATATGCCCGAACCACGCCCCCTGATAGGCAGGAATGCCCAAGCCACCCAGATGCTGGGTGAGGACGTCGTTCAACGTAAACGAACCGTAGCTGGTGCCCTTGTTGACGCAGTCGGTGCATTGACCAAAGACAACGCCTTTCAGGTTTTTCAACACGCCTGCCTGCCCCAATTGGGTGAGCATCCGGTCGATGCGATATTCGGCCTCGTCCACATCTTCGAGGAACAAGATTGCGCCATTAAAGTCGGGCAAATACGGCGTTCCGGCAAGCGCAGTCAGCACGGTGAGGTTACCGCCAAGCAGCTTCCCCTGCGCTTTGCCCCTGCCCGTGCCCAAAACGCGTGTGCGCCAGCGACGCTGGGTCAGGCGGTCCTCGTCGCCCTCTGGATTAACAAATGAGGGCGTGCCCGCATCAAAGGCGATTTCACGGTATATGTCCCATGATGACTTGCCCCATGCGCTGCCCGCATTTGGCCCGTGCAAGGTCACAAAACCGCCCTTCGCCGCAATCGCCATGTGGAGGGCTGTGATGTCGCTAAAGCCCGTCAGCAACTTCGGATTGGCGCGAATGATGTTCCAATCAAGATAGGGCAGAAGCCGTGCACTGCCCCATCCGCCGCGCACCGCAAATATCGCCTTCACATCCTTGTCCGCAAACATCGCGTTAATGTCTGCCGCGCGGTCTTTGTCCTGCCCGGCAAGATAGCCGTAGCGGTTCAACACATGCGGCGCCCGTTTGGGCTTCAGCCCCATTGCGGTGATGGCTTCTTCAACCAACTGGATCTGGAACGGCTCGTCACTGGCCGACGCTGGCTCAATAAGCCCCACCGTATCGCCGACGCGCAAACGCGATGGCTTACGCGCGCCTTTTGCCTCAGGCGAAGCCGCCAAAAGCGGTGGGGCCGACAGCATTGCCGCCAGCCCCGCCATAATCTGACGCCGAGTTGCATTCATATCCATACCCGGCGTTCCTTTGCTTAGAACTTCGCTTCGATCGACAATGTGAACGAACGGCCACGTGGGTCAGCAACGCGTGGTTCCCAGCTGGAGCCGGCACCGGTGTTGCTGTCATAGGTGATCGCGAATGGCGGATCGGTGTCGAACACGTTCCGGACGCCAGCGGTCAGACGATATTGCTTGAGCAGATCGACGCTCACCGACGTGTTATACGTGACATAAGATTTCACCATCGGGTTGAAATCGGGACGAACGACAGTGCCATTGGCAATACCGGGCAGTGCTTGGTTTTTGTACCCATCGCGATAGATTTGCGAGAAGTTGAAGGTGAAGTCATCCTTTGTGAACGACACAAAGGCGCTGTGCTTCCACTTGAGACCCAAATCGCCTGCAAAGGTGAACTGACCAATCAGGCTTGATCCGAACGGTGCCGACGGCAGAAACTTCTCACGCTTTTTCAGCAGATAGGTTCCGTCCAAACCACCGGTAATAACACCGCCGAACGCATCCATGCCGCCACGCAACGCAACTTCAAGACCCTCTGTCCGCCGCGAACCGATATTGTCGGCGCGCAGGTCGATGAGCGTGATGATGTTGTTCGTGCGGGTCACCCGATCAGGGAAGTAGCTGATATTATCGAGCAACTGACGCAACGTCAGCGCACCAATCGTATCGTCAACCGCGATCGACCAGTAATCGACCGAGGCACTGAAACGGCTCGATGGTTGCAGAACAACGCCAATGCTGTGCTGCTTCGATGTTTCTGGTCCAAGGTTCACGTTACCGCCCGAAAGCGTCTCTGGCGTAATCGCTGAACAGCCCGGAAGCGTGCTGACCGCGCCCGTTGCGCAAGTGGTTGGATCCGCCAAAGTATTGCCGGGGTTTGGCGATTGCGTGACGCCGTTGAAAATCTGGTTGAACGCAGGAACGCGGAAGCCCGTGTTGAACGAACCACGGAACATCAGCCAATCAAGCGGACGGTACTTTGCCGAAATCTTGGGATTAACCGTCGAACCAAAGCCGCTATAATCGTCCAGACGGACGGCACCGGTTACTTCAAGCGCTTCAAAGACCGGCACGAGCACTTCGGCATAAGCCGCCTTAACCGTGCGGTTCTTCGGGGTCAGCGCATTGTTATTGTCGAAGGCCACGTTGAAAATGTCTGCCGTTCCGGCGATAGCAGCTGGCGAACCGTTGAAGCTATATGTTTCGCGGCGATAATCCACGCCAAGCGCGACCTGAACAGTACCACCGGGCAAATCAAACAGCGATCCGGAAACCGAACCATCGAGTTGCTTCACTTCATATTTACCGCCGTACAGCGTTACACCTTCGGCAGAAATGGCGTCCAGGCCAGCAAGCGCCGCATCAGATTGCGTCAACGAGAACGGGTTCAGGATACCGCTGTTCAGCAGGCCAACGATGCCAGGACGCGTTGCGCCGGGCGCGGTTGGTGCGCGTGGATCAATGCCGCCAGATACGGCGCCCGTCACACCCGACGCAGCCGCTGCTGCGGCCGAGGCGAACGTTCCACGATAATGGTAGCCAGTGCCCAATACCGACGTCGATTGGCTGCGGGCGTATGAACCGCCAGCGCGATAATCCCAGCCATCCCACAATGGACCTTCGGCGCCCAAACCGGCGCGCAAGGTTTTTGTGTTGGTTTCATATTCACGCACGTCGCATGACGTACAACGCCAACGATACGAAATCGGCTTGCCATAATTGACCGCGATTTGCGGGAAAACGGCGAGCAGCTTGTTATACACATCGTTATAGGTCGCTGCTGTCGTGGTGTTCAGCGGATAATATAATGGCAAGGTCGAGTTGTTGCCCGAATATTGGTTATTCGAGAAACGCTTCGATGAATCGGCGTCTGAACCAGTGATTTCCGCGTAAAATTGATGGTCGCCAAGTTTCGCCGTTGCGCGTCCATAATAAGTCAGCGTTTCCAATGGCTGCTGAAGAACTGCGGCGCGGCCGGTGTCCCACGCACAGGCAAAACGTGCAGACGTATTTGCCCACAATTGGTCGTCATATGCCATGCCACCATCCATGGATGCGCAACCTGCGCCGCCGGGAAGATCGAGGATGTTGATACCGCCTGTGGCCGGAACAGTTGCCCCTGCCTCAAGCAAAGTAACGCCGCTTAAAAGCGAACCGGTCGGGGCAAAGAGCGCATTTGAACCGGTTGCGAACGCTGTCGCAATTGGCGTTCCGCGCGTATCGACCGAGAGGCCGCGATTGGGCTGGTTACCGTTTACAAAGCTGCGGTCAGAACCGTTCAGGACTTTACTGACGCTTCTGCTAACGGTGGCCAAAATGTTGAAGCCGTCTTCGTTCAGGTCGCCATAACCACCCGTCGCCGACAGACGATAAATCGCGCCGCCGCCAGCTTCGGTTACGTCCGTGAAGGCATTAAGCGCGAGGCCCTGGAAATTTGTTTTGGTGATGAAGTTCATAACACCACCGATTGCATCGGTTCCGTAAATGGCCGACGCGCCGTCTTTCAGGACTTCGACGCGCTCAAGCGCGGCCATCGGAATTTGGTTCACATCGACCGCCGAACCCGTCAGGCCGTGCGCTGCGACGCGGCGTCCATTGAGCAACACCAATGTCGATGCCGAACCCTGGCCACGCAAGTTGGCTGCCGACAGACCGTTGGTGCCGCGCTGCGCACCTGATGTTACGTCCGCATTGGACGCAAGGTTGTCCGCACCATTGCCGTTGGTCGACAGGTAAGAGATGAGCTGTTCGGGGCTGTTTATGCCTTCGCGCGTCAGATCGTCGGTGCTGATAATCTGCAACGGCAGCGCGCTCTTGGCCGGATCCTGCTTGATGCGCGAACCCGTCACGATGATCGCTGCACCGTCATCGGCGGTTTCAGCGGCAGCTGGCGGCGATGCATCCTGCGCAAAGGCAGGCGCGGTAAGGCACGTCGCCAACAAAAGAATCGCGGTTTTTGAATGCTTCATATTATCCCCCGTTTATTTAAGCTCACCCCTGAGCCTTGTTTACCATCACACGCTATGCCGACACCTGTTGCAATGCAACTGCATTTGCACGCAGATCGACCAGAATTTCGGCACGAAATTCAAACTATTGCCACTTTGTCTACTTGCTGGGTTGAAAAAACAGGCCATCCGGCGCACAAGCAAATCATGCTGTCCCAGAAAACCCGCTACGCCATTCGCGCCATGCAGCATCTTGCGGACCATTTCGGCAAAGGGCCTGTGCAGCTCGCCGATATTGCCGAGGCACAAAAGATTCCGCCCAAATTCCTGACCGTGATTTTGTCCGAACTGACGCGATCGGGGCTCGTCGCATCACAACGCGGCAAGGACGGCGGATATTGGTTGGGCGTTGCCCCCATAGACATTAGCTATGGCGATCTCATCCGCATCATGCGCGGTTCTTTGGCCTTGGTCCCCTGTGCCAGCCGTTACGCGCATGAGACATGCAAGAACTGCATCGAAGAAGAAAACTGCCGCACCCGCGCCCTCATGCTTCAGGTGCGCGACAAGACGGCAGACCTGCTGGACGGAATCAATCTGTGCGACAATGTTGACGCTGAAGCATTTGCACAAGCGGCGGAATAATCCACTTACCGCGCTAAACACATTCTTGGGCGCTCCAAACAAATTCGTGAGATACAAAGCGGTGGCTAAAGAAGTGACTCCCTATTATGCATTCACCGTTCCATCGCAAAAGGCGAGACTTGGATGATTGACTATATTGCCGGTATCGACTGGTCTGCCGTCGCGCCTTATGTCGCGGTCGGTTTTGCCGCGCAGTTGGTCGATGGCGCGCTTGGAATGGCGTTTGGCGTCATTTGCAGCACATTGTTGGTCAGCGTCATGGGCGTCGCCCCTGCCCGCGCATCTGCTGGCGTGCATTTTGTTGAGATGTTCACAACGGGCGCATCGGGCATCAGCCATGTGTTGCACAAGAATGTCGATTGGAAGCTGTTTGCCCGCATTGCTATTCCGGGCGTGATCGGCGGCTGTACCGGCGCGTATCTTTTGGCGAATATCCATACAGAGGCAGCGCGCCCGTTTGTCATGGGGTATCTGACACTTATCGGCTTTTACCTGCTGTATAAGGCATGGGACTTCACCCATCAGCACAAACCCCGCGATCCCAAGGTGACGATGCCGCTTGGCCTTGTCGGCGGTTTTCTGGATGCATCGGGTGGCGGCGGCTGGGGGCCAGTGGTTACGTCCAACTTGCTGATACAGGGCGCTGATCCCCGCAAAACCATTGGTACCGTGAATACTGCGGAGTTTTTTCTGACGGTTGCCGTGTCGATGACCTTCATCCTGACGATTGGACTAGAGGCGTTTACGGTCGTCACCGGCGGCCTGTTGATTGGCGGGTTGCTAGCTGCTCCGTTCGGCGCGATGGTTGCCAAACGAATCCAGCCACGCATGTTGTTGTTCGCCGTCAGCATCGTCCTGATCGCAACCAGCATGTTCAGCCTCTACAAAGCATTGGCCTGATTCCGCACACAGCTTGCTTTTCCGGCATAACCTGCATATAGGCGCGCCCTTGTCGTGCATGGTCATCCCTGGAGGCGTGGCGGCAAGGTAACTTTTTTTGGAGAATTAACATGAGCGATCAGCTGACATTGTCGGCAGAGACTCGCAATGCGGCCGGCAAGGGAGCCTCCCGCGAATTGCGTCGTCAAAACCGAGTGCCCGCCGTAATTTACGGCAACAAGCAAGAACCCGAACTCATCCATGTTGAGGAAAAGGCTCTCGTCAAACTTTTGATGACTGGCCATTTTTCCGAAAGCGTTGTCGAGATCGACCTTGGCGGCAAAAAACAGCTTACAGTTCCAAAGGATGTTGCATTTCATCCTGTTAGCGATCGCCCGATACATGTTGACTTCCTGCGCACCGCAAAGGGCGCGTAAGCCGAAGGCGAAGCTTAAATTCATCTCCGGGGCTGGGTTTTGGCCCGCCCCGGATATTCCCCCAAGGGACAAGCGCGATGCAATTATGGGTAGGTCTCGGTAATCCAGGCGCCACCTATGCGATGCACCGGCACAATATCGGTTTCATGGCGATTGATGCGCTGGCCGAAATTCACGACCTGCCATTACCCGCCAAGAAATTTTTGGGCTGGGTGCAGGAACTTCGGCTCGGATCCGAAAAAATCATTCTTCTCAAGCCCGCGACGTTCATGAACGAAAGCGGTCGCAGCGTGCGCGCAGCGATGGATTTCTATAAGCTTGAATCCAAAGACGTCACGGTCTTCTATGACGAGCTTGACCTCGCGCCGTTCAAGGTGAAGGTCAAATTTGGCGGCGGCGCGGCGGGCCATAATGGCATTCGTTCGATGACCGACCATATTGGCGCCGATTTCCGCCGTGTCCGCCTCGGCATTGGCCATCCAGGCAACAAAGACCGCGTGACGGGCTATGTGCTCGGTAATTTTCACAAAAGCGAAATCGATGATTTGGCGGATCTATTGGGCGCTGTATCGGCCGAAGCCGATTGGCTGGCCAAGGGCGATGACGTCCGCTTCATGAACGATGTCGCCATGCGTTTGCAGCAGGACTAAACCCGTGCAACGCGTGCTGGTCATCGGCCCATGCGGTGCAGGCAAATCGACGCTGGCTGGCGCACTTGGTACGCGCCTAAAATTGCCTGTGTTCCATATGGACCAGATAAACTGGAACCCCGGCTGGATTGAAAGCAGCAAGGACGAAATCACGTCCAAGCTGCATGACATTGTCGCAACCAACCGTTGGCTCATCGATGGCACATATGGCGGAACGCTTGGGCCCCGCCTCGACCGCGCCGACACCGTCATCTACCTCGATTTCCCGATCAGCCTATGCGTCCGCCGCTTACTCAAACGCATCTGGACCTATCGCGGGCGCAGCCGTCCCGACATGACCGAGGGGTGCCCCGAACGTTTCGACATCGCGTTCCTTTTCTACCTGATCCGCTGGAACGCTGGCCCCCGCATCCGCACGGAGGCCCGGTTGAAGGGCCATGAACATAAGATAATCCGGCTGAGAAACCCCGATGAATTGCAGCGCTGGATGGACTCGTTGCCCGCCGTCGCCTAGGGACGCGGCTATTCAATCTCCCAAGAGGATAATATGGGCTTTAAATGCGGTATCGTCGGACTCCCCAATGTGGGCAAGTCCACCCTGTTCAATGCACTGACCGAAACGGCAGCAGCGCAAGCGGCGAACTATCCGTTCTGCACGATTGAACCCAATATCGGCAACGTCGCCGTCCCCGACCCGCGCTTGCAAACCATCGCCAAAATCGGCGGCAGCCAAAAGATTATCGAAACCCAGCTGGGCTTTGTCGATATCGCTGGCCTTGTGCGCGGCGCGTCAAAAGGCGAAGGCCTTGGCAACCAATTCTTGGGCAACATCCGCGAAGTCGATGCCATTGTGCACGTGCTACGCTGCTTTGAAGATGACGACATCCAACATGTCGATAACAAGATTGATCCGATTTCAGACGCAGAGACGGTCGAAACCGAATTGATGCTGTCCGATTTGGAAAGCCTTGAAAAGCGTGTCCCCAACCTGATCAAAAAAGGCACGCAGGGCGACAAGGACGCCAAAATCAGCGCGGCGGTATTAAGCCGTGCGCTTGACCTGCTGCGTGAAGGCAAGCCAGCGCGCCTTACCAAGCGCGACGATGCCGAAGAAGAACGGCATTTCCAAATGGCGCAGCTTTTGACCGCAAAGCCGGTTTTATATGTGTGCAATGTCGAAGAGGCGAGCGCAGCGAACGGCAATGCTCTGTCGGCACGCGTCTTTGAAAAGGCAAAGGCCGAAGGCGCAGAAGCCGTTGTCGTATCCGCCGCCATCGAAGCGGAAATCTCCACCATGCCGGCCGAAGACCGCGAAGTGTTTTTGGAAGACCTTGGTTTGACCGAAACCGGCCTCGCCCGCGTTATCCGCGCTGGATATGAATTGCTGCACCTCATCACCTTCTTCACCGTCGGCCCGAAAGAAGCGCGCGCGTGGACAATCCACCAAGGCGACACCGCCCCCAACGCCGCAGGCGCGATCCACAGCGATTTCGAAAAAGGCTTCATCCGCGCCGAAACCATGGCCTATGATGACTATGTCCAGTTCAATGGCGAAGCCGGCGCGAAAGAAGCGGGTAAGTGGCGTTCGGAAGGCAAGGAATATCTCGTCAAAGACGGCGATATCATGCTGTTTAGGTTTAATGTCTAAAGAGCGTGTGGTTTCCCATCCACACCAGTGCGTAAAATTAAGATCCTGAAACAAGTTCAGGATGACGGTATGGGCACCTTAAGCGCTACCGAAGAGAATTCTGTCTCCCTGAACTTGTTTCAGGGTCTTACTCCCTTCTACTTCCGCCCGAACAGCTTTTCCACGTCACCCAACGCCAGCTTCACCCAAGTTGGCCGGCCGTGGTTGCACTGCCCACTGTGCGGGGTGACTTCCATTTCGCGCAGGAGCGCGTTCATTTCGGTGACGGACAAGACACGGCCAGCGCGGACGGAGCCGTGGCAGGCCATCGTTGCGGCGACATGGTCGATACGTTCTTTCAACGACAAGGCTTCATCATAGGCAGCAAGGTCGTCGGCCAGATCCTCCAGCAATCCCTTGGCATCGCCATCGCCCAGCACGGCTGGCGTGGCACGCACGAGCATGGCGGCGGGGCCAAAACGTTCGAGGTCCAGTCCAAATGCGGACAGTTCATCGGCGCGTGCCTCCAGCC